>ERZ888423.1389-NODE-1389-length-20945-cov-9.814169_pt1 | contig 20945 bp, 17 predicted proteins | sample MGYA00520523_ERZ888423 | MGnify/ENA primary metagenome ERZ888423 (study PRJEB32303, sample SAMEA104408611) | aquatic metagenome | biome: Brackish water; feature: Pelagic; material: water | place: Baltic Sea | collected 2014-06-08T10:24:00 | depth 30,27 m ...
TTTTCAGTCCATTGCTCTACCAACTGAGCTACCGAACCATTCAAAATGGAGGCGCGAAGATAATCACAATTCAATGCCGATGCATAGCCCAAAAAGGTGAAATATTTCAGTTTAAAATTGCTCTAAACGTGTATATAAAGAGAAATGACTGTATTTTTCAACATGAAATTACCGTTCCTCAAAGGCTGGCTTACCCGTAAAGGCTGGGAATACCGCGATACTTTTCCGGGGGACCTTCCTCAGTATATCCTAGTCGTAGGCCCACATACGTCATGGCGCGATTTCATGATTGGACTCTGTGTGCGCGAAGACTTTGGCCTTCATGATCTCAAGTTCTTATCAAAACACACTTTGTTCTGGTGGCCACTGGGTGCCATAATGCGCAGTTTTGGCGGCATGCCCGTAGACCGGAGATCTACAAAAGGGATGGTTGGGCAGATGGCCGAACAGTTCAAAGCTTCTCCTTACTTCAAGTTGGCTCTATCACCTGAAGGGACCCGTGCGCGCGTAAGCGAATTAAAGTCGGGATACCGCAGCATTGCAGCATCAGCTGGGGTGCCTGTTATTGTGCTGGGATTAGATTTTTCCCGAAAGGTGATCTCGTTCACCCAGCCTTATAAAGTGAGTGGTGATGCAGTAAAAGATGACGCGCATATACTTTCCATCATGGGTCCGCTTGAGGGGGCCGTGCCTGCGAATGGATTAAATGCGCTGACCCCAAATCGTGCCCAACGAACCTTGCCTGAACAAATTGCTTGGAATGCCGCAAATTTCCCTGGAAGGCTTTTCTTGGATGAACCTCATGCCACGGCAGGGAGGATCCAATTCACCTTTCAGAGTGCCTATGAAGAGGCAAAAGCCTTTGCTGCTGGATTGCATTCCCTAGGCATTCGTCCAGGCGACAAAGTAGCCTTGGTGGGCAAAAATGCGGCACATTGGCTCATTGCTGATTATGCCATTGCTCTAGCCGGGGCAGTGTCCGTTCCATTGTACCCGACCATTGATGGGGAGACGGCCAAGAAAATCCTCGAACATTCGGAATCAAAGGCATTGATCATTGGTAAGTTGGATGATGGGAATATCTATGCGCGACAAGCTCCAGCAGGATGTTCCCTGATCACTATACCTTATATGAAGTTGGATAAAACCTCCAAAGCGCTCAGTTGGAAAGAGGTCATTGCGCAAGGTGCCCCAGACTATCAGCATCCCGTCATGGACCCAGATGCGCTGATGACCATCATCTATACTTCAGGCACGACGGGAATGCCAAAAGGGGTAATGCATAATTTCCGTTCTTTCCAAGCTGCTTTTAATATGATTTTGCAGCAGTTCGACTTTTTACATCAAGAAGTTTTCCTATCCTATTTGCCCCTAAGTCATGTAGCGGAAAGAATGATCATTTCAGCTGCCGGGGTTTACCTCACAGGGAGAATTCATTTTGTTCAATCGTTAGAAACCTTCGCCGAGGACTTGGAAAGTGCACAGCCAACGGTCTTCCTTGCGGTCCCAAGAATTTGGGAAAAATTCGGAGAAACCTTGCACAAGAAGATCCCTGCCGCTGCCTTACGCAAGTTGCTCGCCCCGGTATTGAGAAAAAAATTGGGCCTATCCAGGGCGCGGCTTGTTTTGTCAGGTGCGGCGCCCATTCGAGCCACCCTATTATCCGAGTTTGCAAGTCTTGGGATCCATATTCAAGAAGTGTATGGGATGACTGAAAATTTGGGAATCTCGACGGTAAACTTCCGGGGAAAAGTGAAAATTGGAACGGTTGGACAGGCCTTCAAAGGCATGGAAGTGCGCATTGGTGAAGGCGATGAGGTTCTCGTAAAAGGCCCAACCTGCACCTCGGGTTATTATAAGGAGCCTGAAAAAACAGCGGAATTATTTGAAGGAGGCTATTTGCATACGGGTGACTGTGGACAATTAGATGCAGAGGGGTATTTGACCATCACGGGACGGATTAAGGACTTATTTAAAACCTCCAAGGGTAAATATGTTGCTCCGGCACCCATTGAAGCCCTATTGATGGAGCTTGATCAGATGGCGCAGGTTTGTGTTGCGGGCTATGATCTCCCACAGCCTATTGCCATGGCCGTCATGACAGAAGATGCCTCGAAAGGTGCTAGAAAAGAAGCGTATAAAGCTGCCAAAGCCCATTTGACATGGGTGAATGAGCGGCTTCCCTCGCATGAAAAGATTTCAAAACTGATCTGGGTTGCCGAAGATTGGACGGTTGAAAATGGGTTTCTCACCCCAAGTCTTAAAATAAAGCGGAATACGGTCGAGGCTTTTTATGCCGAACGAATTATAGGCGTTCTAGATGCGTCCAAGGCTGTTGTATTTCTGGAAGTATAGGGACTTCAGGTCTACCTTTGTTCAATGCTCTATGCTGTTGAAATAGGAAACTCCCGCACCAAAGTCACTTGCTTTTCTGAAGAAGGATTGATGTTGGGAGATACCCATTATTTTGATCGATTGGACCTTTCGTGGTGGCCAAATCTTGGAATAAATGATGTGCTCCGAATTGCAAACACATCTAATCTACAACTGCAACAGGACTGGGAGAGACATGTCATTTCCCTGAAGGACCCTTGGCCTTTTGCGTTCTCATGTTCACCCAGCATTGGGATTGACCGTTGTCTTGGCGTTTTAGGGGCACGGATGCATCAACCCAACGGTTCCATTGGGGTGATATCATGTGGGACGTGCATGACAGCGACCTTGTTAACGGAAGATGATAGGCTTTTGGGCGGGAGTATTTCACCAGGATGGAAGATGCGGTTAGATGCCATGGCAGATTATGCTCCTTCATTGCCGCGGTTATCCGCTGTAATGGCACAATTCTCCCCAGAGGGAACAAGGAACACCGAAGAAAGCCTACATCAAGGGGCGTATGCGGGCATGTACGCTGAAATTGAAAAAATCTGTACGGTTTGGTCTACCCAGGATGCGAACATCCATATTTTTATCACAGGTGGGGATGGAATGGCTTTTGCTAAACCATTGGAAAGCGGCATCTTTGCGGCTTCAAATCTGGAAGCCCACGGAATTTTCGCGCAATATAAATATGGCCAACAACGCTAAGCACATCTCTTCCATGCACAATCTTAGGATAGGTATACCCCGAAGGGGTATGCAAGCTACCTTCATGTTGTTCCTAAGTTTTTTGGGGCTTTCCTTCCATTCCTTAGCGCAAAGCGCAAGCGTGAGTCCCTATTCACTTTTTGGGCATGGTCTCATGCAGCAAAACGCGTTTAGCTATCACGGTATTCTGGGAGGCACACAGGCGGCCTCAACATCACGTCTTTATGTCAATCCAGACCAACCTGCAAGCTATGCCGATATTCAATTCACCACCCTGGACCTTGGTGGCGCGTATACGGGTGTTCATCAATCAACCGCCAATGCAAGTCTTTGGAATACTACTGGTGGATTTAAAAATATGGGGGTTGCCTTTCCGCTGAAGAAATGGATGGGATTTTCCGCTGGAATCATGCCGTATTCTGTAGTAGGATATGACATGCTCACGATGGGAAGCAACGCCGACTTTGGCGATTTCACAGAGCAGTTCAAAGGAAAAGGCGGATATAATAAGGCCCACTTTGGCATTGGAGTAAAGCCCTTCAAGTTCTTCAGTTTTGGCGTCAATGCACAGTACATTTTTGGTTCCATGGACCAAAGCACAGATTTAATCTTTAGTGATAACCAGTTCAATGCAGTGAAGCTATCTCAGCGGACGTTGGTGAGCGACTGGATGTGGAATGGGGGAGCCCAATTGCGTGTTCCGATCGGAAACCTTCGGGCGGTCATCGGACTTACCGTCCGTCAAGGAGCTGCATTATCAAGTCATTATGATCAAGTGAATTACACCTACATCCTAGGGGGTGTAGGAAGTGAAACGCCTTTGGATACAAACTCTTCCAACCTGAATGAACCCGGCTATATTTTTGTGCCGACACAAATGGCCATAGGGTTTGAGCTTAGCAAACCCGTTAAAGATTTACCCATTTCGGCATGGGCCATAGGGATGCAGATTCAGGCAACGGATCAATTGTTCCTATTGCCCTTTACGACGGGCCCATTGCCTTGGACATTGCCTGGAGCTTGGTCAGGACCTTACACCGAAAATGGACAAAGAATTTCATTATCTGCCTCTTTAATTCCCTCCTTGACTTTTACTGAAAAGCGACTAAAGTCCTATGGCGCCGAGGTTGCATATCGTGCAAGCTTTGCCTTTGAGCGGACAGGATTGGTGTTGAATGGCACCCCGATCTCTACCTGGCAAGGTAATTTTGGTGTAGGGCTTCCCTTGGGCGGACGTGCCATGCTACCAGGAGATGTAAAATTTGCCACACTGCATATTGGCGCACAGGTGGGTCAGTGGGGAACAACAAAGAACAACTTGATACAAGAATTCTATACACAAGCAGTCATAGGGGTTACGCTCAATGACCAATGGTTTGTCAAATTTAAATATCGTTAAATCATGATCAAGCGTTTCTTCTTTGCCCTATTTGCGCTGGTGACAGTTGTCTCCACAGCACAAACGAAAAACTGGGGTGACAATGCAGCGGACAGTATCCGTTGCTTTGAGAATTATAACAACTTTGGACAGCTTTGCAATAGCAAAGAATATTTGCAAGCGTATGAGCCATGGATGATTGTATACACAGCCTGTCCTCAGGCAAGTGAAGTAATCTATAAGTTTGCCCCAAAGATTTTTGATGCTAAAATCACAGCTGAAAAGGATTCTGCACAGAAGGAAGCATTCATTCTGGCGTTGATGCAGATGTATGATGACTGGAACACCTATTATCCAGGAAATGAAGCTAAGATTATCGGTCAAAAGGCGAATGATTACTACGATTTTCATCCCGAAGATGCGGTGACAGCCTATGCCATGTTTAATGCCGCACTCGCGCTCAATCCTGGTGATGTTCAACCGTTGTATCTGAACAATTACTTCAATTCGGTCATTGCCCTGTACAAAATTGACACACTGGATTCAGAAGGTTTGTTAAATGCTTACGGGGCAGTTGGAGAAGCCATTGAGATTCAAACGGACGATTGGAACCGCCAAATCACCACTTTGACAGAAAAAGATACGCTGGGAACTATTTCAGCGCGTGAAAAACGTGTTTTAGATATTAACAAGCGCCTACTAGAGCAATCCACTAAGCTCATCACCAACATTGAGCGCGGATTGGCCCCATTGCTCACGTGTGATCGTCTTGGATTGATCTATAACCAAGAAAACTTTGACAAGCATATTGGAGATGCAGCTTGGATGCGTCGTGCCGAAAAAATGCTTTCAAAAGAACGCGTTGACACAAGTGGTACATCGGATTGCACAGACAATGCTATTTACTATCAGGTGGCTCAATCTCTTTATGATCTAGAACCTTCAGCTCAAGCCGCGCGTTCAATGGGCGTGCTTAGTGTCAAAAATGAAAAGTATGACGACGCCATCATCTACTTTACCAATGCGATTGAGCAAGAAGCTGATCCGATCAAAAAGGCAAAAGACTATGTCCGTTTAGCCGCCATTCATCTCAAAACGGGTAGTCTTTCTGCCGCCAAGAGTGATTGTGCTAATGCGATTCGCCAGAACGAAAATTCAGGTGAAGCATACTTAATGTGGGCAAATGTGTATGCCTCTGCAGCCGGCTCTTGTGGAAGCAATGTCTTTGAAAAGAACGCGGTATACTGGGCAGCGATGGATAAAGCCAACCGCGCCAAAAGTGTAGATCCAAGCCTTGCTGGCCGCGCAGACCGTGTCATTGCCAAATTGCGCCCAGGCATTCCAGATAAGTCCATCTCTTTCCAGTTTGGATTTAAAGAGGGGGATCGTTATTCCATCGGATGTTGGATTAATGAAACCGTGACAGTACGCTTCTAAGTGCGCATAAATGGGCACATATTCACATTCAAGGGAGCCCACTGGGCTCCCTTGTTGTTCCTTTTCGCTGCGTTAGGTTGTGCAAATGACGAAGAGGCGGTGAGCGCCATGGCCAAGACCTATTCGGGTGCATTGATTGAACAGCAGGAAGTACGCATTGTCTACAGTGATAGTGGGCAGACCAAAATCACAGTTGAAGCCGGCATTTTAGAAGATTATTCGGAGGATGAAGAAAACCCGCGTCAGGTTTTCCAAAATGGCTTTCGGCTATCGCTCCTAAATGCACTTGGGCAAGTGACGGGGACCGTAAAGGCCAATAAGGCCGTTCGCCGTTTGTCTGATCAAAAATGGATTCTGACGGGGGATGTGTCCGTTATTCAAGGAAAGGAGCGTTCACTCCTAACGGATGCAATGGAATGGGATAGATCGGAGAAGCGGTTTTACTCAGAATCCAATGTGGTGATCATAGACAACGGAGAAGAAGTTCGCGGAAAAGGATTTACTGCAGAAGAAGATTTGTCGCAATACACCATCTTTGCAGTGTCTGGTCATTTTGAAGGAGGCCAACCCGAATAAATATGAAACCCAATTTTGCACGCCGCAGCTTAAAGACCGTTGAATGGGTATGGCTCGTCATTGGACTTCTGTCCTTGGAGGTGATCTACAGTCAATGGAATGGCGACCGCAACAAGGCGTATATGTTTGTGCTTTTTGCCTTTTTAGGCTTTTTTATGTTTGGTCTTCGCCGTAAACAGCGAAAGTCCATGGAAGCGCGTTGGAAATCCAACGACGACGCTTCTCATCCGTCATGAATGAAGGTCTCTCCCTCTTTTTTGCACTCCTTTTCTCTGCGTTTTTTTCAGGAATGGAAATCGCCTACCTCAGTGCCAACCGACTGCAAATAGAAATTGAAACTAAACGCGGTACGCGCATGGGGCGTTGGCTCGCCTTTTTGGTCGGTCACCCGAGTCACTTTATCGGCGCGATGCTCATGGGTAATACGATTGCCTTGGTTTTTGTGGGGTTACACACCGCATCACTCTTAGACCCCCTCTTACTCGATCAGTTCCATTTAGCCAAAGGATGGGCAGTGGTCCTCGAAACCTTGCTTTCCACACTGGTGGTCCTTTTTGTTGCGGAATACCTACCTAAAGCATTCTTTCGCCATCGTGCAAACGATTCTCTGCGGTGGTTTACGGTACCCTTGATGTTTTTTTACTTCTTTCTTTGGCCTTTAGTCGAAGTATTAACGCGCATTAGTAAGATTTTCCTCAAACGGATGGGGCGTGAAATTCGCGCGTCACGAGAGCCCGTCGTATTTGGTCGTGCGGATCTTGATCATTACTTAGAAGAAGGAAGTTCATCCGAAGAAGTAGAGCCCGAAATCGAATTGTTTCGAAATGCCTTGGATTTTGGCGATACCAAGGTGCGCTCTTGTATGGTTCCACGCACAGAAATTTCTGCCGTACCGGCAAACATCAGTATGGAAGAGTTAAGAGATCGGTTTACCGAAACAGGATTTTCCAAATTAGTTGTCTACCGTGAAACCATTGATGATGCTTTTGCCTATGTGCATGCTTTTGGCTTGTTTCGACGCCCGAAAAGGCTAGCATCTATCTTAACACCGTTGTCCTTCATCCCAGAAACAATGAGCGCTCAAGAGGTATTTAAAATGCTCATTCGCGAAAAAAGATCGATGGCGTCAGTGGTAGATGATTTAGGCTCTTTGACCGGAATCATTACTTTGGAAGACGTGGTAGAAGAGCTGTTTGGTGAAATTGACGATGAGCATGACCACGATGTACGCACAGAGGAGGTGCTGCCTAATGGTACCTGGCGTTTAGATGCCTCACTCGAAGTAGACTACTTAAATATGACCTACGGATTTGATTGGCCAGAGGAAGAAGCGTACAGCACTTTAGGTGGTTTAATTGCCGATAAATTAGGTCATTTGCCCGTGGAAGAAGAGACCTTACTGCTCGAAAATTGGGTATTCACCATCGAAACCATGGATGCTCAGCGCATTGCTTATGTGATTGTATCCAAAGATCAGGGCTAACTCCTACATTTCTTCGTGGTTGAGGCCGTTCTGATTTGTATATTCGCACCCTTATTTTCTATGCATTATGGGATTGTTTGATCGCCTTCGCCGCCGTTCCGGCCTCGTTATTATCGCCATTGGTTTTGCCTTAGGCGCCTTTATTCTGGGTGAGTTCTTCTCCTCAGGCTCTGTATTGTTCAATGGAGACCAAGATGCCGTTGGGTATGTCAACGGGGATAAAATTTCTGCATTAGACTTCAATAAAGAGATGGAAGATCTGCGGATTAACAATCCTCAGATGGCCAACTTGGGCACCATGCAGTTATCGCAAATGGTTTGGAACCAGCAATTGCAGAACCGTTTGATGGGTGGTTTACAGTCAAAACTTGGCTTTACTGTTACGACAGAAGAGCTGTGGGATGCGATTGTGAGCAACCCCAGCATTCAGTCTATGGAAGGCTTCCGTGATCAAAACACAGGTCAATTCAATCCTGATTTATTAAAAAATGCTTTAGCCAACTTGCGCGACAACAAAGACGCCAGTCAAGAGGCAATAGACCAGTGGTTGAATTGGGTAAATTTTGAAGATGACGTGCGCAATGAAGCCCTGTCTGGCAAATTTTACACTGCGGTGAAGCAAGGCCTACGCATGCCTGTAAGTCTGTATAAGTTCAATGCTGCGCGTAACACACGCCAAGCGGAAATCGAATGGGCTGGTTTGCTCGTCAGCGCAACAGAAGATTCATTGGTAGAGGTAACCGAAGCTGACTTTAAAGCGGTCTATGCTGAAAACAAGGAGAACTTTAAAGTGATTAATGAGTTGCGCGATATCTATTTTGCCAACTTCCCTATTGCCTCATCACAATCTGACCGTGGCGCTGTGCTTGCTGAGCTTACTTCTATGAAGGATGAACTCGCAGCATCTACAGATGACTCTGCCTATGTAATGGCGAACAGTGATGTGCCGTATCAAGATGCCTATTACAGTTTAGAGCGTTTGGATGAATCACTCAAATCTGTTGTGGAGGGTCAATCTCCCGGTTACGTCAGTGATCCTATAGAAATTGGCCCTGGTTACCAGTTGGTCAAATTGATGAACCGTCGTAATATGCCAGATTCTGTTTCTGCGCGTCATATTCTTGTCGCATTTGCAGGGGCTGAGCGTTCACAAGCAACACGCGATATGAACGCTGCAAAAGCCATTGCAGATTCCATACTTGCCGGCATTCAATCCGGTGCTTTGAACTTCAACCAAGTGGCAACCACCTTTAACGATGATGTCGTTGCAGGAACCAAAGGAGGCGATTTGGGCTGGTTTAAGTCAGGAATGATGGCAAAGCCATTTGAGGATTATTGCTTCCGAAACGCTAAAGGCACCACAGGGCTTGTATTCACGAACTTCGGTTTTCATATTATCAATGTAACGGAACAAAATGGGTCGGTTCCATCTGTCCGTTTGGCGCAGGTATTCCGCCGTGTCATTGTATCGAAAGAGACAGAGCAAGGCATTTATACACAAGCAGCTGAATTCGCAAAGGCCTTGCAAGGGGGTGAAGATCCTCAAGCAGTGGCGAATCGTTTTAACGTAGCATTGCTGCCGAATAAAAACACATCTGCCACAGATCAAACGATTGTAGGTCTAGGGGAAAGTCGTGAAGTGGTGCGTTGGGCTTTTAATTCGGATCGTTCATTGAATGAGGTAGGTGTTATCAACAACAATTATGAAAATTATGTTGTGGCCCAATTGACCGCCATTTATACGCCAGGTTACAAGAAAGTGGACCAAGTGCGTGATGAGTTACGCATGCTTGCCACGAACAATGCAAAGGTGCGTTTCCTTTCATCTCAATGGGATGCCCAGGAGAATGTCTTCCAAAAAGCGACCGTGAGCTTGTCAAGTTTATTTATACCGGGTAGTGGACGTGAAGCGACAGTCGTCGGCACAGCTGTGGGCTCGCCTAGTGGCTTCCAATCAGGCATCCTGGATGGTTTAAATGGGGTGTATCAGTTCAAGGTGCTCAACCTTATTGAAAATGCGGGACTAGCGCCTACAGCAAGCGATGTGGCATCACAGAACAATCAATTGCGCACACGTGTTCAATCTGCATTGTTCCAGTCCTTAATAGATGCTGCAGAGATAGAGGATAACCGCGGTAAGTTCTATTGATTTATGGTGGGTGGCATAAGGCCACATCCATAAAAAAATCCGCATGGTATGGACCATGCGGATTTTTTGTTTCTAATCGAAAAGGTTGGAGATAATTCCCTTCATCCTCTTTCTCTTTAGTATTCTTTTACAGTGTTTGCCAACGGTGAGCATCCATGCGTAAAAAGACAAAGAGCATTAAGGTGAAGGCCCATAAGGAAGAGCCCCCATAACTAAAGAAGGGGAGTGGGATTCCGATGACAGGAACAAGACCCAGCGTCATGCCAATATTGACTATAAAGTGAATGAGCAAAATGGCTGCGATGCCAAACCCATAAATCCGTGAAAATGCTTCTTTCTGGCGTTCAGCCAAAAAGAGAATTCGCCAAATGAGGCCAGCAAATGCAAATAGAACAATAAAGGAACCTAAAAACCCCCATTCTTCACCGACAGTACAAAAAATGTAATCGGTGGTTTGCGCGGGCACAAAGTTCAATTTTGTTTGAGTACCATGTGCAAACCCTTTCCCAATAAACCCACCAGAGCCAATAGCAATTAAAGACTGTGCAGTTTGGTAACCTGCGGCACTTGGTTGATCTACTTGGCCTAGCAAAAGTTGAACTCTTAGTTTTTGGTGTGGTTGAAGAATGGTATTAAAGACTTGATTTACAGCTAGCCCCCAGGCAAAAGCCAGAATTCCATACCAAATAGCGGGGTGTCGTATGAAGGTCCGCCAAGTGATACGCCTATGCAAACGATCATAGAGGAGGGCTAAGAGGACAGCTAGTGAAATAACGACCAATACCGTGGTTGACGTAAAAGCAAGGGCAAGAACACTGACAACAATAGCCCCTAAGCCAATGAAAATAAAGTAACCGGGCAAGCCTTCTCTATAGAAAACGAGCAGGAAGCCAAAAAAAACCAATGCAGAACCGGTGTCAGGCTGCAAAAGAATAAGTAACATGGGAAAGAAGGCACCCATGGCTGGAATCCATCTCGATCGCCAGCGACGCAAATCCACGTTTCTTTGGGATAAGAGCTTGGCTACCATTAAGGCGGTTCCCATCTTGGCAAATTCAGAGGGTTGTAGTCCAAATGAACCAATGACCAGCCAACTTTTGTTGCCTCCTACCTCTTTTCCTACTGCTAGGACAGCTAGGAGTAATAGCAAGGTTGCGATGTAAATAGCCGGCGTAATGACTTCATACAACCGCCCATCACTTAGTAGAACAACCAAAATAAGAAGAAGGCTTAATCCGATGAAAAAGAGCTGCCGTCCGGCTTCATTATTCCAGTCCCAACCAAATCCGTCCAAAGCAGGATTGACCGTGGCATAAATATTCATCCAACCGAAAACGACTAAGAACAAATAGAACCCAAGACTGAGCCCATCAACTTTGCCAAACCACCCACTTTTTCTCTGCATCAGAAGGGAGGGAGTTCAGTTTTGACACTATGCACGCCATATTCACCATGAAGATCACCCTCAACCATGGATTGTTGTAATAAGGGTCGGCTGATTTCGCCATGGATATATTTTTCCATCATGAGACTTGCAATGGGTGCTGCCCATCGTGAACCCCAATAGCCATTTTCAACGATGATCGCCAAGGCGATTTTAGGTGATTCAACGGGTGCAAAGGCCATAAAAATAGAATGGTCTTGTCCATGAGGGTTTTCAGCTGTCCCCGTTTTTCCAGCCATGCTGAGTCCTTCTAACCGAGAGGCCCTTGCCGTTCCAGATTCAAATACATCGGCCATGCCTTGTATGACAATATCAAAATGTTCTGTGTCAATCGTCGTCATGTGTTTAAAACCAAAAACCTCCGAATCCACTGGTTTTGAGCCAATTTGGCGAACCACATGGGGAGTATACCAAAAACCATGGTTGGCAATGGCCGTAGCAAGATTGGCCAGTTGAATCGGTGTAACGACTAATTCACCTTGGCCAATGGCCAATGAAATGACGGTAGGGGATTTCCAGCGGTCACTCCGGTAAACGCGGTTGTAATAACTGCCACTGGGAACAAATCCTTTTCTGCCTGTGGGCAAATCCACCCCTAAAAATTCTCCTAATCCAAAACTATTGACGTGCTTGTGCCATTGGTCAATTCCTTGTGATGCGGTGGGGTATTTGTCCAACGTTTTTTTAAAAATCTGGCAGTGGTAATTATTGCAAGATTTTGAGATGGAACCGCGCAAGTCCAACGTACCTGCTTTACAGTGGCAGCCAACATGAAGTCTACCAAAATGATACCCATCAATACAGGTGTATTGTGTGGCCGGAGTAATGACACCTTCTTGGAGTGCAATAAGGGCATTGAGTGCCTTAAAAGGAGATCCTGGTGGGTATTCTGCTAAGATACCACGATCATATAAAGGCTTATTGATGGAGTCCGTGTAGAGTAGGGAGTAGTTTCTGGATCGATAGCGCCCTACGAGCGCATTTGGATCAAAACTAGGCGATGAAACCAAGGCAAGTATCTCTCCTGTACTGGGTTCGATAGCGACAATAGATCCGCGCTTACCCGACATCAGTAGTTCGCCATAAGCTTGTAATGTAGCATCCAAGGTGAGGGTTAAATTTTCTCCAGGAATGGCCTTTAAATCATATCTACCCTCTTGAAAAGGATCCACATCGCGGTTTAAATTGTCCACTGTAATGTAACGGCGCCCCGCTTTTCCTCGTAAGGCTTCCTCATAAGATGCCTCAACGCCCGAAATTCCGATGTAATCACCCAGTTCATATTCTGGTTTTCTGCTGAGGATATAATCGTTTACCTCGGAAACATAGCCCAGGACATTTCCTCCAGTTGGGGTAATGTACTTGCGCAAAATCCTTCTGCGCAGGGCAATACCTGGATAAAAAGAAATTTCCTCTTGAATGCGGGCATATTCATTGGCGGTTAAACCCCGTAAAATGGCACTGGGCCTGTGGGGAGAGTAGATTTTTGCTCTGCGGAGGTTTCGGCGCATCCGGTCCAATGGTTCGCCAAGGATGAAGGCAAGTTTTACCGTATCGATGTCGTGCATGAGCCGAGGCGTTGCTTCGACGTCATAGGCAATTTGGTTTGACGCCAAAACATGCCCATTGCGATCTAACATGACCCCTCTTGGCGCAAATATTTTCTCAATTCTTTGCGCATTATTGGCGGCACTCAAGGTGTAGCGTTCATCAATAATTTGAATGTAGAACAAGCGCGCTATAAAAATGCCTGTTGCAGCAAGGAGTAAGATGAGATAAAGACTGGTACGCTTCATCGCTTACCAACCGGTTTGATCATTAGACCCAAGATATATAAGAGGATGGCGGTGGCCAAGGATGAAAAGAATATTCTACCCATAAAACCGATAAAAGGCCATAGGCCATAGGCATCAACCGCAAAAAGATAGGTGTGGTGGATAGCGGTACTTAATCCGGTATAAATAATCCACTTGCCAGGTCCAATATCGGCAAGAGTAAAGCCTAGATCTTCTTCTGCTGCTCGTGGCAAAACAGAAGCGAGTAATTGAGGGCGTACATATCCGAGTAAGCTGCTAGCCATTAGGTGCATACCCCCACTGTGCATAGTGAAGTCTATCCATGCGCCTGTTAAGGCGCCTAAAAGCACAAGGTTCATCCGAGTCCATGAGGCAGGCGCCAAAAGGATCACCCCAATGTAGAGATAGGGACTCAGGTACCCGTATAACTGTACATGGCAAAGGATTAGGCTTTGAAATAGGAGGATAAGTAGGCTACATAGGCCCCAAGAAGACCAGGATCTCATGGTGCTAGAAGTGTTTGTTGCTCTCGGGCAAGCAGGTTCTTCACGATGTATGCGGGCTGCTGTCGTCCAAGGCTCCCCCAGATCTTCAAGGTAGCTAACTGTGTAAACGAGGCGGAATCCGTCTCAACGGATACCACCACGCCAATGGGCCATCCTCCTGGGAAGATGGCAGAACGTGTATCCGTGACGACGGTATCTCCGATGTGCACATTTGATTCAATAGGGAGATCTTCAAATTGAACTTTATGCGGTGCCCCTCCATTCCAAACGATGGTGCCAAAAAATCCAGAATGCTTTACGCTTCCAGAAATCCGTGCTTCGCTGTGTAGGATGGAAATGACTTTCGAAAAGTGGGCGCTGGTGTGGCTAATGACCCCCAGAATCCCATCGGCAGATAGAACACCTTGTCCCGGTTGAACGCCATCCTCTCTTCCTTTGTTGAGGATGAGATGGTTGTTCCGAAGGTTGATGCTGCTGTAAACGACTTGAGAGGTCATCCATTGATATTGCCCACTGTCAACGGCTAGTTGTGCATTGGGATCAGGGATGGAAATACGGGAACGCAATTGGGCATTTTCCTCCTGCAGACTCAAATTGGTGTTTGTGAGATCGAAATAATGTTCCCATCCTTCCGTGGTTTTGTGATAGGTGGCTTGTGTCTGCAAAACACGGTCCCAATAAAAACTCTGATGGATAGGCGAACTGCGGTACGTCAACGCCAATCCTGTAAACTGCAACAGGAGCAGTACAAGGATGATGCGGTAGCGCAGGATAAACCGCAGGAGATTCTGCATGCAATTAGCGCATCAAAAGGGTCCGATATTTCTCCAAGTTCTTTAATGCGATGCCTGTTCCGCGAACAACAGCGCGCAAAGGATCTTCTGCAACATACACAGGAAGGTCTGTCTTAGCCGAAATACGCTGATCCAATCCGCGTAACATGGAACCTCCACCGGCCATGTAAATGCCTGAATTGTAGATATCTGCAGATAATTCTGGTGGTGTCATGGATAGGGCCTCCATCACTGCATCCTCAATTCGCGTAAGGGACTTATCCAAAGCACGCGCAATCTCTTTATACGTGATGTTTACTTGCTTGGGCTTTCCGGTGATCAAGTCACGACCTTGAACGCTCATGTCATCCGGGGGATTGCTCAAGTTTTCAATGGCCGCACCCACGTTGATTTTGATCATTTCCGCTGTACGCTCACCTACGTATAGGTTGTGTTGCGAGCGCATGTAGTAGGCGATATCATTGGTAAAGACGTCACCCGCCACTTTAATACTTTTGTCGCATACGATACCACCGAGTGCCATCACGGCAATTTCCGTTGTACCTCCACCGATATCAATGATCATATTTCCTTTCGGCTCTAAGACATCTACGCCAATACCAATGGCCGCAGCCATGGGTTCATGGATGAGATAAACTTCTTTCGCATTGGCATGCTCAGCGCTGTCACGAACGGCACGCTTTTCTACTTCAGTGATGCCGGATGGAATGCAAATAACCATGCGCAACGAGGGGGTGAGCCATTTGTTCTTCAGCACTGGAATGCTCTTGATCATTTCTCTGATCATGTGTTCTGACGCCACAAAATCGGCGATAACGCCATCCTTCAATGGGCGAACCGTGCGAATGTTTTCATGCGTCTTTCCATGCATTTGCATGGCTTCATGGCCAATGGCCAGGATAGCATTTGTGGTGCGATCCATCGCAACGATCGAGGGGGCATCTACCACCACTTTGTCATTGTGAATGATCAGCGTGTTGGCTGTGCCAAGGTCAATGGCAATATCGTACGTTAAAAAATCAAACAATCCCATGCGCGTTCAGTATCAATGTTTAAAATGCCGTTTGCCTGTCATGACCATGGTCATGCCGTTGGCGTTACAAAATTCGGTACTCAAATGGTCTTTAATTGAACCTCCTGGTTGAATAACTGCTTGTATCCCGACTTGGTATGCAAGTTCAACACAATCTGGGAAAGGAAAAAATGCATCAGAGGCCATTACGGCACCTTTTAAGGAAATTCCAAAAGATTCTGCTTTCTGTATAGCTTGCTTCAAAGCGTCAACGCGAGAAGTTTGTCCTGTGCCGCTAGAAATAAGCTGACGGTCTTTTGCGAAGACAATTGTATTGCTTTTTGTGTGCTTGCACAACGCTGAAGCGAAAAGCAAATCATCTACTTCTTGCGCCGAAGGTGCGCGTTGTGTAGCAACGGATAAGTCCTCTTGGCTATCTCGGTGATGATCTCTTGCTTGCAATAAAACACCGTTCAGGGTTGAGCGAACTACATAATTGGGCCAAGCCACAGGCTTGGATTCTAGGATGATACGGTTCTTTTTGCTTTTGAGCATTTTGAGGGCATCTGCGTCATAGCTGGGCGCCAATATGACCTCAAAAAACAAGTCATTCATTTTTGTGGCAGTATCAAGGTCAACCACTTGATTACATGCGATCACACCGCCAAATGCCGAAACCGGATCTGCAGATAGGGCACCGTCCCAGGCAGTACTCAAATGAGATGCACAAGCCATGCCGCAGGCATTGTTGTGTTTGATGATGGCCACGGTAGCATACTCACCGCCTTCAGCGCAGAAAAGCAAAGCAGCATCAATGTCAAGCAAATTGTTATAGCTAAGCTCCTTGCCATTGTGTTGTACAAATAGACTCTCCAAATCGCCAATATACCAAGCATCTTGATGAGGATTTTCACCATAGCGCAATACAGTTCGATTCCCTGGTATGCTTGGGAACGGCGTATCATCTCCACTAAACCAGCGGCCAATTGCACCGTCATATTGATGACTTACTTGAAAACTTCTTGCAGCAAATGCTTTCCGTTGTGCAAGGGTAGTGAGCGCGCCTTGTGTTTCTAGAATATGTAAAACTTCAGGGTATTCAGTACGTGAAGAAACCATCCAAACATCTTGGAAATTTTTGGCGCCAGCGCGTATCAGCGAAATTCCGCCAATGTCAATTTTTTCAATGATATCAACTTCTGAAGCGCCAGAAGCAACGGTATCTTCAAATGGATATAAATCCACGATCACCATGTCAAAGCTGGGGATGTTCATGGATTCTACCGTTTGGGCGTCTTCTGGATGACTCCTTCTCCATAAGATTCCACCAAAAACGTTCGGGTGAAGCGTTTTCACCCGACCATCTAAGATGCTCGGAAAGCCTGTTACTTCTTCTATAGGGATGACAGGCAGCCCCTCTGATTCGATAAATGCTTGCGTTCCGCCCGTAGAATAAAGCGCCACATTAGCTTTGTGAAGTGCATGCAGAATGGGCGCAAGTCCATCTTTATGAAAGACAGAAATGAGGGCAGATCGGATACGGGTAGAGGCGGTCATTTAATCAGGAAGAAATCAAAAAACAAAGGTAGGGATTCCATGGCATGGACTTTGTAATTTTCCAGTTCCATGCGCAAATTATCCGCACTTCTTTCTGAATCCTTTCGTTTTGCTTGGATGGCACTGGTTGCCAATCCTTTAAGGACCTTTCTGAGCCTACTTGGCATTACCATCGGCATCTTCGCCATCATTGCTGTTTACGCAATCGTCGACAGTCTAGAACGCAACATTCGCCAATCGGTGGATAGCCTCGGAAGCGATGTGGTGTATGTCCAAAAATGGCCATGGGGTGGCGGTGGCGGCGAATATGCCTGGTGGAAATATTTTCAGCGTCCCGAAGTTGGGATGAATGATTTTAAGCGACTCTCGGCAAGAGATCCAAGAGCAGCAGCTTCGCTCACCTTTATTGTGGGTTCTCGTGAAACCCTCAAGTTTGGAAACTCTGCGGTTGAAAACGTAGAAGTCAATGGTGTAACCTTTGCCTATGGTTCACTCAATGCCTTAAATATTGAGGATGGGCGTTATTTTTCTGAAAATGAAATGGCATCGGGGCGCAATGTGTGCATTCTTGGTGCAGAGGTGACACAAGGACTTTTCCCTGGTGGACGTGCCGTGGGGCAGTCTATTCAAACCGTTGGCAGGCGTTTTACAGTGATAGGTATCCTTCCGAAAGAAGGGGCCAATCTCATAGGCCAATCACATGATACCAAAATGCTGATCCCTGCAACGCTCTTTATATCCTTAAAAGGGGATGAGATGGGTGGTTCAGCGATTCAAGCGAAAGTGAGAGAGGGATTTACAACGCTTGAGTTGAAGGAAGACTTACGGATGCACATGAGGGCAATCCGAAGACTGAAGCCCCTTGCTGAAGATGATTTTACCTTAAACGAATCTTCCGTTTTTTCTCAAGGCCTCGATACCATGTTTGGGGCCATAGGGATGGCAGGGACAGTCATTGGCGGTTTCTCCATTCTTGTTGGAGGATTTGGTATAGCCAATATTATGTTCGTGTCGGTCCGTGAACGTACGGGTCAAATTGGCGTCCAAAAGGCCTTAGGGGCGACAAGGTCTTTCATCCTCACCCAATTTTTGATTGAAAGCACCCTCCTTTCCATAGTAGGGGGGGTGGCAGGCCTTATTTTGGTGGGATTGCTGATGTGGGGCGGCACTGTGATGACAGGTTTTGATTTGTCCATGAGCCTTCAGAATGTATTTACGGGAATCTTACTCTCCGCAGCCATTGGATTACTTTCAGGTCTGGCACCCGCATTCATGGCGGCTAAACTGGACCCAGTGGAAGCGATTCGCTTCAATCAATAAGGTTTACAAGGATTCAGCAACTTGGAGGCAAAAAGCCTCTAATGCCGCCACGATTTCTTTGGGAAAAGCATCTTTCTGGTGGCTGTCAATGTCTAGCTGCCCGATAAGAACACCCTCTTTGTATATGGGGATCACAATCTCCGATTGAACGGACAAGGAACATGCCAGGTAATTATCCTGCGCATGTACGTCTGGCACGACGAAGGTTGTACCACTTTCAGCCACCTGACCGCAAATTCCTTTGCCATAAGGAATGCGTGTATGCTCCGTGGCCTCTCCCGCGTAAGCTCCTAATTCCAGCGTGAGGATGTCATCATTCATCCAGTAAAAACCAACCCAATCAAACATGGGATAGGCTGCTTTAAGCGAGGTGCACAAGGACAAATGATCTTGAAATGCTTCCTGGATGTATGTTTTCATGCTTGGGAGAAATGCTGAAGAATTTTAGGTAAAAAAAGAAGTATACCAATAGCAACTGCAAAAATAGCGGCACACAATACGGCGCCGGCCGCAAGGTCCTTCGCGCGTTTCATGGCTGGATGCTCTTCTGGCTGAACATAGTTGGCCAGCGATTCAATGGCAGAATTCAACAGCTCAAGACCGGTTAAAACAGCATAGGTTAGAAATACGATCGCCCACTCCTTTGTATCTAGGCCAAATCCTATGCCCCCCATCGAAACCAATAGAATAGCGGATACATGAATCCGAAAGCTTCGTTCACTTTCCCACGCCAAAGCGATGCCATTTAGAGCTGGAAGAAAGGCTTGATAAAAGCTGTGAATGAATGAAATAATCCCTTTATTTTTCTGCATGGGACAAAGATAGAAACAGGGGGCTCACTGAGCGGTATGAATGTCTTGAACATTGATCAAGAGGAGGTCAATGGGATGGCTGAATGTTCTTTCACTCCGTAATCTCAACCAAGACCCACGAAGAGCAAACCAAATAGAACTCTAACTTGTTTTTATACCGTAAGTATTTTTTGCAGTGTACATTTGTTGCACAATTATAAAAGTTCTATGCTCATGGCTTGGATTCGCCGAATTTCTCTTGCTCTATTTCTTGCGCTTCCGTTCCTTTTGGGCGGGCAAACGTTGGATTTAGTCCAAGCGCCAAACCTTTCTAAATGTACGGGTGACTCCCTTCGTATAACCATGACCATTGGTGCTCCTGGCATGGCTGCATCAAATGACTTCTATGTTATGCTAGCACCTGGCATGGCTGGCTCCTTTACCCAAGCCAATAGTGATACGCTGGATATTGTCAAATGGCAATCCATTACGCCATCTCCTACGGGCACAATTGCAGATACTATTACAGCAGGAGTGAAGTACGCATGGGTCATTATCCCCGTGACGATTACCACGAATAACTTTTATGGACTTGCAGTCAAAGGCAGTTCTCCAATTATTTGGTCGGATACGATTCAGATGACGGTCAACGTTGCGCCCATTGTAGAAATTGATTCTATTGTTGGGGGCTTTGAAAATATATTTAGTGGGGGTCCAGATTGGGGTATGTGCAATGGGGATACCATCGTTCTATATGCAAGCAAGGGTTTAGACAGCTACCAATGGACCAATGGAGGTTCCGCAATGCCTGGGGCCACATCTGATTCATTGGTTGTTGTCGCAAGCGGTGCCTATGGTGTGACAGGCAGTTCAGGTAACTGCGATGTCATGAGTGGAGATACCCTGGTGAACATCTTTAGCCCGCAAACAACCATTACGCACATACCCTCGGGTATGTTCACTTTAAATGTTCTGGACAAGGATAGCCAAATTGATTCGTTGGCATTTTGCGAAACAGAATCCATCACTCTTCGTGGGCCAAATACGTTAGGTATGGGCACGTCCATTGATTACCAATGGTTGCGCGACTCGGTCGACCAATTCGGCCAGAAATTGAAGGTGCCCATCAATGGGGCAACGAATAGGGACTTCACGACCAACGTGTCAGGTTTGTTCTCATTGGTAACGGCTTGGTATCCCGGAGGATGTCCCGATACTAGTTACTCGGTTGAGCTTTTTGTCGATACCGTGCCAGACACGTTTATTGAAAACATTGCTTGGGCATGGCAAACGGCTGCGTCATTGGACATCTGTCCCGGGGATTCAACCTTATTGCGCAGCAATGCGATCAGCTTCTCAGGGGACTGGACGTATCAATGGGAAGTGCTGTACCCCTTGACTTCAACATGGCAGGCGATTCCGGGACAAGACAAAGAAGAAATCCGGGTGGATACCACCGTTGTTGCTGGCACAGCACAATATCGTCTCGTCATCAACAGTGAAAGCTGTGATTTCACCACGGCTCCACTGCAAGTAAATTTGATTCCATTGCCTACGGTCGCGGTGGCGCCAAAGGATAGCTTGGCACTTTGTTTAGGTGATTCCGTATTTGTTGGGG
>ERZ888423.1390-NODE-1390-length-20944-cov-10.850208_pt1 | contig 20944 bp, 17 predicted proteins | sample MGYA00520523_ERZ888423 | MGnify/ENA primary metagenome ERZ888423 (study PRJEB32303, sample SAMEA104408611) | aquatic metagenome | biome: Brackish water; feature: Pelagic; material: water | place: Baltic Sea | collected 2014-06-08T10:24:00 | depth 30,27 m ...
ATCCGTGAAGGCGGCCGCACAGTCGGCGCTGGTGTTGTGTCCAAGATTCTTGAGTGATGTTTTAGCTGGGTGAGTGGCAGTCGTTTCCAATGGAAGCGAAGAGAACCCACACCGGAGTTATTATCGAAAGGCCGCAGTGGAAACACTGCGGCCTTTTGTTTTAAAAAGCCGATTTCTGCACAGAAATCTCAGACGGAAAATATGGATTTTCCGAGACCGCGGAAATCAGCACGCAGCGCGTCTCTTGAAATTTTATGTGCAAATTCCTCAATGTCACGCTTTGTTCCAACACACCGTTTCGAAAAGCTTATGATTAAGAGGATTTCCAATGAAGGTAGATGGCGGCTGTCTTTGCGGCAAGATCACCTATGAAGCAGAGATCGACGACGAAAGGGTCGCTATTTGCCACTGCCGCGATTGTCAGGTGAACGCGGGAACGGCATTTGGTCTTGCCGCTAACGTAACTGATGGAGCCTTCAAATTGCTAACGGGCGAGTTGCGGACGTTCGAGAAAATCGCTGAAAGCAGACGGATTCGCAGACTCAGTTTTTGCGCGGACTGCGGCACGTGAATTCACGCACGGAAGCATAACGACCCGCATGCTTTCTTCGGGCTACGTGTCGGGACGATCCGACAACTTCATTCACTTGTGCCAAGCATTCAGGTTTGGGGGCGATCGGCGCTTCCTGATAAAAGACATCGCGTCCATGCCGATCCGTTCGTCGCGATAATGCCGATCATGACATTCCCTTCGCCCGATACCCTACACCCGTTGAAAGGTGCCGATGGGACACCCCAAGACGGCACGGTGTTCCCTAAATCTGCCATCGATCATCCGCATATCGAGGTCGGAACACATACCTATACCAGCGCCTTTGATCCGCCAGCGGATTGGGCAGCGCGTTTGGCTCCTTACATTTTCGATTTTTCGCCCGAGCGACTGATCATCGGCAAGTTCTGCCGGATCGCTGATGGGGTGACCATTATTACTGCTTCGGAAAACCATTGTTTTGACGGGGGCTCAGGCTATCCGTTCAGGATATTTACCGGCGATCACAGCGGCCCGTCCATGCCCGCTGCGCAGATCGGCGATGGCGTGATCATCGGAGCGGGTGCTGTGGTGGCACGGCAGATCCCACCCTATAGCATCGTCGCGGGTAACCCCGCGCGCGTGGTCCGTCGCCGCTTTGATGATGCGACAATCGCGCGTCTTTGCGAACTGGCATGGTGGAACTGGCCGATTGAACATATCGTTGCCGGTGAGGCTGCTATTAGCGGTGGTGATATTGCAGCACTTGATGCCGCGGCCAAGGAAGTTCGAAGATGTTGAAGGCGATTATTTTTTTCCCGTTCCGGTTGGTCTTTGGCCTGCCATGGTGGATGCTTGCGCCGTTTGCGATTTGGCTGGGCGTGGTTTTGGCGCAAGCCATCCCTGCCGCCTATGAGCGATATATAGACTTCAAAGTCGCGTATGTATTCGGGCCGGTTCCTTTGCGCACCTTGCAGGATTTCGACCGTACACGTGATGTGTCAGATTTCGGTGAGGTCAATATCGCGGCAACCTACCAAAGCCAGTATCGCCCGATGTTGCTCGAAGTGAGCGGCCTCGACATGATCGCGGTGCCGTTGTTTGCGAAGGGTCAGACAACGCGAATAGCGGCAGTCGCCTATGCCCTCAGCCGTCAAGAGGAAGATCTGGTCGCGTTTCTTCAAGCGCAGGGGACTGGCGGTATCCACTCCGTGGACCTGAACGGCACCGTGGACTTGTTCGGGCCGATTGTTGACCAAGCGCGGTTTGTTTTCGCAGGCAACGGGTTGCAGGGCGCCCAGGACATGATTGCGATCCGCCCGTTTCTTAGTGGTCGCGGGGCGGGGCTGTCTGAGCCGCAGTATGGTCAATGGCTGTTGCTTGGCGTGGGGACATTGCTTTTCTTGGTCGCTGCCGTGGCCGCACTGCGCAACTTTGGACGCAAGCGGCCGACGCGCGCGGCTCTTCCCGCTGCAAAACCAGTGTCAGCGCGCCGTACATCCAAAGTACCAAGTCAGAAACCGGCCCCTGCGGCGTCGCCTTGGGGCGGGCTTGCACCGCCGCCTGATGCGCCGGTGCCTCCACCGCTGCCAGAGGGTCCCGCAGCTGAGTTCTTGCCCAAAGACCAGCCGGAAGTGCCCCCTGCCGTGCGCCGTGTCTCGTCTGGCTATCGCGCAAAAACGGCCGAAGAAATCGTGCGCGAGGTATTCGGCCCACGTGAGAAACGCTAAACATGCCGACCAATGCCGATTTCCGCCTTGCCAATTTTGCGCGCCCTCGCTAGACCCTGCCTCGGCCTAGGGGTTTAGCTCAGTTGGTAGAGCATCGGTCTCCAAAACCGAGGGTCGTGGGTTCGAGTCCCTCAGCCCCTGCCAGGCTACGTTGTGCTAAATGAAAGGTTGATCGTGGGAAATCCCGTTTCAGTCGCTCTTCACATCGGAGCCCACAAAACGGCCACTTCTCATTTTCAGAAGTCATTGTACGCGAACCGAGAGATGTTGGCGGAGGCAGGTATTCGCACCTATGGCCCTGCTTATCTGCGTCACCGGGGCCGTTCCATTCAGGCCATGTTCGGGCTGCCGATGAGTGATGGGCGCCCGCCGCGTCGAGCCCCGCAAGAACAAATCGCCTTCCTTGCCAAAGGCGGGAATCGTATCGTGCTGAGCGAAGAGAATTTTTGCGGCGGCCTGCGCGATGATGACGGACGCATCGTATTCCCGCTGTGTAACCGTGCCGTTGAACGCATTTCACTGCTGGCCGAGAAAATCGCTCCGTCGCCGCTGGGGGTGTTTCTGTGCATTCGCGATCCGGCTGGGTACCTGACGTCGGCTTACGGGCAGACAATCCTTGGCGCAGCCGATGCGCTGACGCCTGACGCTTTTCGCGCGAGTGTCCCTATTTCCAACGTAGATTGGGTCGAGCTTGTCACGCGTTTGCGGGGTATCCCACGTGTGGGGAAGATCTATGTGTGGCGCCACGAGGACTATGCCCAGGTGTTTCGCCTTGTCTGTCGCCGCTTACTGCGTTGGCAGGTCGGCAAGCAGGTCGAGCCACTTCCCACCCGCGTGCACGAAGGGCTTTCAGAGCGTGCTGTCACAAAATATTTCTACGACCTCGCGAGTGGGCTAGGTGATGATACACTGGGGGTACGGGCCCGCGCGGCATTTCCCATCAGCAGGGGGCACGAAAAGTTTAACTTGTTTGATGCAGACGACACGCTGGCGTCGGCCCAAGCTTATGCGGCACAAATTAAGCTGATCGAGGACATGAAGGGCGTAACTTTCTTGTACCCGCCTACACACAACGCCAGCAAGGCTTGAAAACCCCGCCGCGACCTCGTATGTCGCCACTGCCCAAGTATGAGGACCGATCATGGCCAGAACCAACCCCATCCAGTTTATCCAGCAGACCCGCGCCGAGGTTTCCAAGGTCGTGTGGCCCAGCCGCCGCGAAGTCGTTTTGACAACCGCGATGGTGTTCCTGATGGCAGCCGTGCTGGCACTGTTCTTTTCACTTGTCGATATGGTGATCCGCTTTGGCCTTCAGGGCGTGTTGGGCTACTTCGGCTGATCTGCATGAAACTGCCCATACCCCCTTGAAATTATTGGGTGGGGGCGGTAATTGCAGCGGACCTTCGGGAATGGCGTGCGGCGAATCGTGTTGCGCGCCGCTTTTTATTCTCGGAAGTTGCGGTGTAACCGCTTGATAAATTTTGAATCTTAGGGCTTTACGGTCCGTGGCGACGAGGTGTCGAAGAACATGGCTAAACGGTGGTATTCGGTAAGCGTGCTCTCGAATTTCGAGAAGAAAATCGCCGAACAGATCAGAACCTCGGCCCAAGAGCATGGCCTTGAGGAGCAGATCGATGAAGTTCTGGTGCCGACCGAAGAAGTAATCGAAGTGCGTCGCGGCAAGAAGGTCACGGCTGAACGTCGCTTTATGCCCGGCTATGTGTTGGTTCACATGGAGATGTCGGACGAGGGGTATCACCTGATCAACTCGATCAACCGCGTCACTGGTTTCTTGGGTCCGCAAGGTCGCCCGATGCCGATGCGTGATGCCGAAGTGCAGGCCATCCTTGGCCGTGTTCAGGAGGGTGAAGATAGCCCACGCACCCTGATCCACTTTGAAATCGGCGAGAAGGTAAAAGTGGCCGATGGCCCGTTCGAAGATTTCGAAGGCATGGTCGAGGAAGTCGACGAAGACAACCAGCGCCTCAAGGTGACGGTGTCGATATTTGGCCGGGCAACCCCGGTCGAACTGGAATTCACGCAGGTAGCCAAACAGGGCTAAAGCGTAAATGGGGGGTGGATCGAAATCTACCTTACCTGTGGGAGGCAAGGGCAACGCGATGCCTGAACCGGACCACACAACCAAGAACCTGAGGGACGCGTCCCGAGGGTGTTGAAAAAAGGAGAGGCCACATGGCCAAGAAAATAGCTGGCAAGATGAAGCTGCAGGTTCCTGCAGGTCAAGCCAACCCAAGCCCGCCGGTCGGTCCCGCCCTGGGTCAGCGCGGAATCAATATCATGGAATTCTGCAAGGCGTTCAACGCCAAGACCGCAGACTTGGAGCCTGGTGCGCCGTGCCCGACTGTGATCACCTATTTCCAGGACAAGTCCTTTTCGATGGAAATCAAGACGCCACCTGCGTCTTATTTCATCCTGAAGGCCGCAAAGCTGAAATCTGGCGCGAAACTCCCCGGCAAAGAGACCGTGGGTTCCGTGAGCACCAAGCAGGTACGCGAAATCGCCGAGGCCAAAATGAAAGACCTCAACGCAAACTCCGTCGAAGCCGCAATGTTGATCATCGCTGGCTCTGCTCGGTCTATGGGCATTGAGGTGAAGTAAGATGGCAAAGCTTGGAAAACGTACAACCGCAGCACGCGCAGCATTCGTCGGCAAGAACAACGTGACAGTCGCCGAGGCTGTTGAGTTGATGAAATCCCACGCAGTTGCGAAATTCGATGAAACCATCGAAATCGCAGTTTGCCTTGGTGTTGACCCGCGCCACGCTGACCAAATGGTTCGCGGCAAGGTCAGCCTGCCAAACGGCACAGGAAAAACAGTCCGTGTGGCTGTGTTCGCCCGTGGCGACAAGGCAGAAGAGGCCCAAAAGGCCGGTGCCGATATTGTTGGTGCCGAAGACCTGATGGAAATCGTTCAGGGCGGCAAGATCGACTTTGATCGCTGCATCGCTACTCCCGACATGATGCCAATCGTTGGCCGTCTGGGTAAGGTGCTTGGCCCCCGTAACCTGATGCCGAACCCGAAAATCGGCACGGTAACAATGGATATCAAAGAAGCTGTCGAAGCTGCCAAAGGCGGCGAAGTTCAGTTCAAAGCTGAAAAAGCTGGTGTTGTTCACGCTGGTATCGGCAAAGCATCGTTCAGCGCCAAGCAATTGGAAGAGAACGTGCTGGCGTTCGTTAAGGCGATCAGCCAAGCCCGTCCTGCAGGTGCCAAAGGCACTTACATGAAGAAGATTTCTGTCAGCTCGTCGATGGGTCCGGGCGTATCGCTCGACATCGCCAACGCGACTGGCAATTAAAAGAATTTGGCAGGCTTTCGAGCCTGCCAGATGACGGGGCTGCTACTTTGGCCACGTCCTGTCCGAGACGGAGGGTTGGGTGCAAGCCTGATAATTCCTTCCTGAGATGGGGAACGAGACGGGATTTCCGCAGGCGCTTATGCACCTCGGGCGATCATGGATCGGGACCCTAAATTGGACCCGAAGTGCCCCCAGAAGACCGGGGGTTTAATTGAGCCGGTGCCGGACCTAATCCGGTGCCAAACTTGGAGTGAAACTGTGGATAGAGCCCAGAAAGAGAAATTGGTCGAAGACCTCGGCCAAATCTTCGAAAGCTCTGGCGTCGTTGTGGTTAGCCACTACGAAGGCATGACAGTTGCCGAAATGCAGGACCTGCGCGCGCAAATGCGTGAAGCTGGTGGGTCCATACGCGTTGCCAAGAACAAGCTCGCCAAGATCGCCCTTGAGGGTAAGCCCTGCGCAAGCATTGCTGATCACCTTACGGGTATGACCGTAATAGCCTTTTCCGAAGACCCAGTGGCAGCTGCCAAAGTGGTCGACGGATATGCCAAAAAGAATGAAAAACTTGTCATTCTTGGTGGTGCAATGGGCGAAAACGTTCTGGACGTTGCCGGCGTTAAGGTCGTTGCAGCAATGCCAAGCCGCGAGGAGCTTATTGCTTCCATCGTGGGTTGCATCGCCGCACCTGCTTCTAACATTGCCGGTGCGATTGGCGCGCCTGCTTCTAACATCGCGAGCATTCTTTCTACGATCGAAGAGAAAGCTGCTGCATAAGCAACCTAATGTCTACGTGGGGTTGAACGCCCTGACGTTGGAACACATCTAAAAGAACGGAAAGCAAAATGGCTGATCTGAAAAAAATGGCTGAAGAGATTGTGGGTCTGACCCTTCTCGAAGCACAAGAACTGAAAACGATCCTTAAGGACGAGTATGGCATCGAGCCCGCTGCTGGCGGCGCTGTAATGATGGCCGGTCCTGCTGCAGGCGGCGAAGCTGCTGAAGAAAAGACCGAGTTTGACGTCGTTCTGAAGAACGCCGGTGCTTCCAAGATCAACGTGATCAAAGAAGTTCGCTCGATCACTGGTCTTGGCCTGAAAGAAGCCAAAGACTTGGTCGAAGCTGGCGGCAAAATCAAAGAAGGCGTTTCCAAGGCAGACGCCGAAGACGTCAAAGCCAAGCTGGAAGCAGCTGGCGCAGAAGTCGAATTGGCCTAATTGGTCAGGTGGGTTTTCACCTTCCCCTATGGGCGTTCGCGTCGCAGTAGGGGGGGGGCCCACCGTCATAAACACTGGCTGGGTCTGCTATCGTGGGCCCAGCCGAACCTGTCTTAGAGGATGGCTTTTCAATTAAGCTCTCCTCTTGGGTTGGTTCAATGGTCGGGAGGTGCCCTATGGGACGGGCGCCAGGAATAGACCGAACAGACTCGTTCTCAAATGGGCGTGCCGCCGAGGCCCAACGGTGGTTCGTTCGTAGAGATTTGAAAGGTGACAACGCACATGGCTCAATCCTTCCTTGGCCAGAAACGCTTGCGCAAGTACTACGGCAAAATCCGCGAAGTGCTCGAAATGCCGAACCTCATCGAGGTTCAGAAATCGTCATACGACCTGTTCTTGAAGTCAGGCGACCAGCTTACGCCGCTTGACGGCGAAGGCATCAAAGGCGTCTTCCAGTCGGTATTCCCGGTCAAAGACTTCAACGAGACAGCCGTGCTTGAGTTCGTGAAATACGAGCTGGAAAAGCCGAAGTATGACGTCGAAGAGTGTCAGCAACGCGACATGACATATAGCGCGCCGCTTAAAGTGACGCTGCGTCTGATCGTGTTTGATATCCATGAAGACACCGGTGCGAAATCGGTCAAGGACATCAAGGAACAAGACGTGTTCATGGGCGATATGCCCCTAATGACGCCAAACGGCACTTTTGTCGTGAACGGCACCGAGCGTGTGATCGTTTCCCAGATGCACCGCTCGCCTGGCGTGTTCTTTGACCACGACAAGGGCAAGACCCATTCGTCGGGCAAACTCCTGTTTGCTTGCCGCATTATCCCATATCGCGGTAGCTGGCTCGACTTTGAATTCGACGCCAAGGATCTGGTGTTCTGCCGGATTGACCGTCGTCGCAAATTGCCTGTGACAACTTTGTTGTATGCGCTGGGTCTTGATCAAGAATCGATCATGAACGCCTATTACACAACGGTTGATTACAAGTTCAACAAGAAGAACAAAGGTTGGGTCACTAAGTTCTTCCCTGAACGTGCACGCGGCACCCGCCCGACATACGATCTGGTTGACGCCAAGACTGGCGAAGTGATTGCTGAAGCTGGCAAGAAGGTCACGCCGCGCGCGGTCAAGCAGTTGATCGACGATGGTAAGGTCAAGGACCTGCTGCTGCCATACGAAGAGATCGTTGGTAAATTCGTAGCTAACGACATTATCAACGAAGAAACCGGTGCAATCTATGTCGAGGCCGGCGATGAGCTGACCCTTGAAATGGACAAAAGCGGTGATGTCATCGGCGGCACACTCAAGGATCTCGTGGATGCAGGTGTGGCCAGCATTCCCGTGCTGGACATCGACAACATCAATGTTGGCCCCTACATGCGCAACACGATGGCGGCAGATAAGAACATGAACCGCGAAACCGCGCTCATGGATATCTACCGTGTCATGCGCCCCGGTGAACCGCCGACTGTTGATGCCGCAAGCACCATGTTCGACAGCCTGTTCTTTGACAGCGAGCGTTACGACCTGTCCGCAGTGGGCCGCGTCAAAATGAACATGCGTCTTGATCTGGACGCCGAAGACACACAGCGAACCCTTCGCAAAGAAGACATCGTGTCTTGCATCAAAGCATTGGTGGAGCTGCGTGACGGCAAGGGCGATATCGACGATATCGACCACCTTGGTAACCGCCGTGTACGTTCCGTTGGCGAATTGATGGAAAACCAGTATCGCGTTGGCCTTCTGCGGATGGAGCGCGCGATCAAAGAGCGCATGTCATCGGTCGAAATCGACACTGTGATGCCGCAAGACCTGATCAACGCCAAGCCCGCAGCTGCTGCTGTGCGCGAATTCTTCGGCTCCTCGCAGCTGTCGCAGTTCATGGACCAAACCAACCCGCTTTCGGAAGTCACGCACAAGCGTCGTCTTTCCGCGCTTGGGCCCGGTGGTTTGACCCGCGAACGTGCCGGCTTTGAAGTGCGTGACGTTCACCCGACCCACTATGGTCGGATGTGCCCGATTGAAACGCCCGAAGGTCCAAACATTGGTCTGATCAACTCGCTCGCAACATTCGCGCGCGTGAACAAGTATGGCTTCATCGAAACACCTTATCGCGTCGTCAAAGACGGTCAGGTGACAGATGAAGTGCATTACATGTCCGCGACCGAAGAAATGCGTCACACTGTGGCACAGGCAAACGCGAACCTTGATGAAAATGGCCGTTTCCAGGACGATCTGGTCTCGACCCGTCAGAACGGCGAATACACGCTCGCCCCGAATGAAAATGTCGATCTGATCGACGTTTCGCCGAAACAGCTCGTCTCGGTCGCGGCTTCGCTTATTCCGTTCCTTGAAAATGATGACGCCAACCGTGCCTTGATGGGTTCGAACATGATGCGTCAGGCGGTTCCATTGCTTCAGGCCGAGGCCCCGCTTGTGGGCACCGGGATCGAAGAAGTGGTCGCACGCGATAGCGGCGCCGCCTTTATGGCCAAACGAGGCGGTATCATCGACCAAGTCGATGCAACCCGTATCGTTGTGCGCGCGACATCTGATCTTGAGGTCGGCGACCCCGGCGTTGATATCTACCGTCTGCGTAAGTTCCAGCGGTCCAACCAGAACACCTGTATCAACCAGCGTCCGCTGGTGAAGGTGGGCGATACCGTTATCAAAGGCGAAGTGATTGCCGATGGCCCATCCACCGATATTGGTGAACTGGCGCTTGGTAAGAACGTGATCGTCGCGTTTATGCCTTGGAATGGCTACAACTACGAAGACTCGATCCTGATCTCAGAGCGTATTACCCGTGACGACGTGTTCACTTCGATTCACATCGAAGAATTCGAAGTCGCCGCTCGTGACACTAAGCTTGGGCCAGAAGAAATCACACGTGACATCCCTAACGTCGGCGAGGAAGCCCTGCGCAACCTCGACGAAGCGGGTATCGTTTACATCGGCGCCGAAGTTGAGCCGGGTGACATTCTGGTCGGTAAGATCACGCCAAAAGGCGAAAGCCCGATGACGCCGGAAGAAAAGCTGCTGCGCGCCATCTTTGGTGAAAAAGCATCTGACGTCCGTGATACCTCGCTGCGCGTAAAGCCGGGTGATTTCGGGACAGTTGTCGAAGTGCGCGTGTTCAACCGCCACGGCGTTGAAAAAGACGAACGCGCCCTTCAAATCGAGCGTGAAGAAGTTGAACGCCTTGCCCGCGACCGTGACGACGAGATGACGATCCTTGATCGCAACATCTACGCCCGTCTGCGGTCGATGATCGAAGACAAGGTCGTCGCCAAAGGCCCCAAGGGTATCAAGTCGGGCAGCACAATCGACGCAGCCATGCTTGATGACATGCCCCGCAGCCATTGGTGGCAGCTCGCGCTGAAGGATGAAGGCGATGCACAGATCGTCGAAGCCCTGAACGAACAGTATGAAGCGCAAAAGCGCCTGCTGGACGCGCGGTTCGAGGACAAAGTCGAGAAAGTACGCCGCGGCGATGATCTGCCCCCAGGTGTGATGAAGATGGTCAAAGTCTTCGTGGCTGTGAAGCGCAAGCTGCAGCCCGGTGACAAAATGGCTGGTCGTCACGGCAACAAGGGCGTTATTTCCAAGGTTGTTCCGATGGAAGACATGCCGTTCCTTGCGGATGGTACACCTGTTGATTTCTGCTTGAATCCGCTTGGTGTTCCTTCGCGTATGAACGTCGGTCAGATCCTTGAGACGCACATGGGTTGGGCCGCGCGCGGTCTGGGCATCAACATCGACGAGGCGCTGCAAAGTTACCGTCGCTCTGGTGATCTGTCCCCCGTCAAGGAAGCGATGAAGCTGGCTTATGGTGATGATGTCTACGACGAAGGTATCGCCAACATGACCGAAGACGAATTGGTTGAATCTGCGGGTAACGTGACCCGCGGTGTGCCAATTGCCACGCCCGTCTTTGACGGCGCGAAAGAGGCTGACGTAAACGACTCGCTGATGCGGGCCGGTTTCGACACCTCGGGCCAGTCGATCCTGTTTGACGGTCGCACAGGCGAGCAATTCGCCCGTAAAGTGACCGTGGGTATGAAATACCTTCTCAAACTTCACCACCTTGTGGACGACAAAATCCACGCACGTTCTACAGGACCATACTCCCTGGTCACGCAACAGCCGCTGGGTGGTAAAGCCCAGTTTGGTGGTCAGCGTTTCGGGGAAATGGAAGTCTGGGCACTGGAAGCATATGGCGCGGCTTATACGCTGCAAGAAATGCTTACCGTGAAATCCGATGACGTTGCAGGCCGTACCAAGGTCTATGAGAGCATCGTCAAAGGCGAGGATCACTTTGAGGCCGGCGTGCCGGAGTCGTTCAACGTGCTGGTGAAAGAAGTCCGGGGCCTTGGCCTCAACATGGAACTCCTGGATGCGGAGGTTGAGGACGAATAACACAAAGTCTTTATCCAAGACTTTGTGGGCAGGCTTTCAATGAAAGCCTGCCGTCCCACCTCCCGCCATACTGAAAAGGTATCGATATGAACCAGGAACTTACAAACAACCCGTTTAATCCGGTTATGCCGGTGAAGACGTTTGACGAAATCAAGGTGTCGCTGGCGTCGCCCGAACGGATCTTGTCGTGGTCTTTCGGCGAGATCAAGAAGCCCGAAACCATCAACTACCGGACATTCAAGCCCGAGCGGGACGGCCTGTTCTGCGCGCGTATCTTTGGCCCGATCAAAGATTACGAATGTCTGTGCGGTAAATATAAGCGCATGAAATATCGCGGCGTTGTCTGCGAAAAATGTGGTGTTGAAGTCACACTGCAGAAGGTCCGCCGCGAACGGATGGGCCACATCGAGCTTGCCTCGCCCGTGGCACACATCTGGTTCCTCAAGTCGTTGCCAAGCCGCATCGGCCTGATGCTCGACATGACCCTGCGCGACCTTGAGCGCATTCTGTATTTCGAAAACTACGTCGTGATCGAACCCGGTTTGACTGATCTCTCCTACGGTCAGTTGATGAACGAAGAAGAATTCCTTGACGCGCAAGACGTCTATGGCATGGACGCGTTCACAGCTAACATCGGCGCCGAAGCGATCCGCGAAATGCTGGCTGCGATCGACCTTGAAGGCGAAGCCGAAACCCTGCGCGCCGATCTGGCCGTGGCAACAGGCGAGTTGAAGCCCAAGAAGATCATCAAGCGTCTAAAGATCGTGGAGTCGTTCATTGAATCGGGCAACCGCCCCGAATGGATGATCTTGACAGTCGTTCCCGTGATTCCGCCAGAGCTGCGCCCGCTGGTGCCGCTGGATGGTGGCCGTTTTGCTACCTCGGATCTGAACGATCTTTATCGTCGCGTGATCAACCGCAACAACCGTCTGAAGCGTCTGATCGAATTGCGCGCGCCTGATATCATCGTGCGTAACGAAAAGCGCATGTTGCAGGAATCAGTCGATGCGCTGTTCGACAACGGTCGTCGTGGCCGCGTGATTACGGGCGCCAACAAGCGTCCGCTGAAATCGCTGTCGGACATGCTGAAGGGTAAGCAAGGTCGCTTCCGTCAGAACCTTTTGGGTAAGCGCGTCGATTTCTCGGGTCGTTCGGTTATTGTGACGGGTCCGGAGTTGAAACTGCATCAGTGCGGTCTGCCAAAGAAAATGGCGCTCGAACTGTTCAAGCCGTTTATTTACTCGCGTCTGGAGGCCAAAGGGCTGTCCAGCACCGTGAAACAGGCGAAAAAGCTGGTCGAAAAGGAGCGTCCCGAAGTTTGGGATATCTTGGACGAGGTTATTCGCGAACATCCTGTCATGCTGAACCGTGCGCCAACGCTGCACCGTCTTGGCATTCAGGCGTTCGAACCTGTTCTGATCGAAGGTAAGGCTATTCAGCTCCACCCGCTGGTCTGTTCGGCCTTCAACGCCGACTTTGACGGTGACCAGATGGCTGTGCACGTTCCGCTGTCCCTTGAGGCACAGTTGGAATGTCGCGTCTTGATGATGTCGACGAACAACGTTCTGTCGCCTGCCAACGGCGCGCCAATCATTGTTCCTTCGCAGGATATGATCCTTGGTCTGTATTACACGACCATTGAACGCGAAGGCATGAAGGGCGAGGGCATGGCCTTTGCGTCGCTCGAAGAAGTCGAGCATGCGTTGGCCAATGGCACTGTGCATCTGCACGCAAAGATCCAAGCCCGGGTCACCCAGATCGACGAGACTGGCAACGAGGTCGTCAAGCGTTTCGAAACGACTCCGGGTCGCCTGCGTCTTGGCAAGCTTTTGCCGATGAATACCAAAGCACCGTTCGATCTGGTGAACCGTCTGCTGCGTAAGAAAGAAGTCCAGCAGATCATTGATACGGTCTATCGTTATTGCGGCCAAAAAGAGTCTGTCATCTTTTGTGACCAGATCATGACTTTGGGTTTCCGCGAAGCGTTCAAAGCCGGTATTTCGTTTGGTAAGGACGACATGGTTGTGCCTGAAACCAAATGGCCACTGGTTGAAGAAACTCGCGGTCAGGTCAAAGACTTTGAACAGCAGTATATGGACGGCCTGATCACTCAGGGCGAAAAGTACAACAAAGTTGTTGATGCTTGGTCCAAGTGTAACGACAAAGTCACCGAAGCGATGATGTCGACGATTTCGGACAGTGGCCGCGATGAAAACGGTGCCGAGAACGAGCCAAACTCGGTCTACATGATGGCCCACTCTGGTGCGCGTGGCTCTGTTACGCAGATGAAACAGCTGGGCGGTATGCGTGGTCTGATGGCCAAGCCAAACGGCGAGATCATCGAAACGCCGATCATCTCGAACTTTAAAGAAGGTCTGAACGTGCTCGAGTACTTTAACTCGACTCACGGCGCCCGTAAGGGTCTGTCGGACACGGCTTTGAAGACAGCTAACTCGGGTTACCTGACCCGTCGTCTGGTGGACGTCGCCCAAGACTGCATCGTGCGCGAGCATGACTGCGGAACCGAGCGTGCGATCACTGCAGAAGCTGCTGTTAACGATGGTGAAGTCGTGTCGTCCTTGGCCGAGCGTGTGCTTGGTCGTGTGTCGGCTGATGATGTCCTTAAGCCCGGCACAGACGAAGTGCTGGTCAAGGCAGGCGAGTTGATCGACGAACGCTCTGCCGATATCATCGACGTCGCTGGCGTTGCCAAGATGCGCATCCGCAGCCCGCTGACATGCGAGGCCGAAGACGGCGTCTGTGCAGCGTGTTACGGTCGCGACCTTTCGCGCGGTACAATCGTTAACCAAGGCGAAGCTGTCGGCATTATCGCGGCACAGTCCATCGGTGAACCGGGCACACAGCTAACGATGCGGACGTTCCACATCGGCGGCGTTGCACAGGGTGGCCAGCAGTCCTTCCTTGAGGCAAGCCAGTCCGGTAAAGTTGAAATCCGCAACGCGAGCATGCTTGAAAATGAAGCAGGCGAGCATGTTGTTATGGGCCGTAACATGGTTCTGGCGATTATGGACGAAAACGGCGAAGAGCTTGCCAACCATAAGGTTGGCTATGGTTCCAAGGTGTTCGCCAAAGATGGCTCCAAGATCCTGCGTGGCGAAAAGATGTTTGAATGGGATCCATACACCCTGCCGATCATTGCCGAAAAGTCTGGTACAGCCAAATTTGTCGACCTCGTCAACGGTATCGCCGTGCGCGAAGAGACGGATGACGCGACAGGCATGACCCAAAGGATCGTATCGGACTGGCGCGCTGCCCCCAAGGGCAACGAACTGGCCCCCAAGATCATTGTGGTTGATGCTGATGGCGAAGTCGTAGCCAAGGATGACGGAAACCCCGTCGCCTATACCATGTCGGTTGATGCGGTTCTGTCCGTGGAAGACGGCCAAGAGATCAAGGCCGGTGACGTTGTTGCGCGTATCCCGCGTGAAGGTGCCAAGACCAAGGATATTACTGGTGGTCTGCCGCGTGTTGCCGAACTGTTCGAAGCTCGTCGTCCCAAAGATCACGCGATCATCGCCGAAATCGATGGCTATGTTCGCTTTGGCAAAGACTATAAAAACAAGCGTCGTATTGCGATTGAATCAGCCGAAGATTCAGACGTGAAGGTCGAATACATGGTGCCCAAGGGTAAGCACATTCCCGTTGTGGAAGGTGATTTTGTCCAGAAGGGCGACTACATCATGGACGGCAACCCGGCCCCGCACGATATTCTTGCGGTTATGGGTGTCGAAGCGCTTGCTGACTATATGATCGACGAAGTGCAGGACGTGTATCGTTTGCAAGGCGTTAAAATCAACGACAAGCACATCGAAGTTATCGTGCGTCAGATGCTCCAAAAATGGGAAATTCAGGACAGTGGCGAAACCACGCTTCTGAAAGGCGAGAACGTGGATAAGGCCGAGTTCGACGAGGCCAATGCCAAGGCAGCCGCACGCGGCGGGCGCCTTGCCACGGGCGAACCAATCCTGCTGGGTATCACCAAGGCATCGCTGCAAACCCGCAGCTTTATCTCGGCGGCATCGTTCCAGGAAACCACGCGCGTCCTTACCGAAGCATCGGTGCAGGGCAAGCGTGACAAACTGGTCGGCCTCAAGGAAAACGTCATCGTTGGTCGCCTCATTCCGGCGGGCACAGGTGGCGCAACCCAGTTCGTGACCCGTATCGCAACCGAGCGTGATAATATCGTCATTCAGGCGCGCCGCGAGGAGGCCGAGCAGGCCGCCGCATTGGCTGCACCGGCGCCGCAAGATGAAGTTGTTGGCGGGGACGAGTTTGACAACCTGATTTCCGACACGCCTGAAAGCCGCGAAGAGTAAAGCGCGCTAGAGCAATAGAGAAAGGCCCCTGCAATCGCGGGGGCCTTTCTCGTTTGGCGGGCATGCTAGCCGCCAAACCACCACAACCCGACGACATCTACTGGCTTGTGGGAATCGCATTTGGCGCTCGCTTTTTCGCGAGCCCACAAATCCGCTGGTACCCATCGTCCACCGCTGCTACCCAAGATCATGAACGCCCTTTCAGATAACATGCGCGCTGCGCTCTTGATGACGCTGTCGATGTCAGCCTTCACAGTTAACGATGCGCTAATGAAGGCCGCATCGGACGAAGTGCCGTTCTTTCAATCTATTGCACTGCGCGGCATGATGATCACCGTTATTCTGATCGGGGTGGCCTTTATTTGGGGCAACTTCACCCTGCGCGCTGCGAAACGCGATTGGGGACTAATCATCTTGCGCACCGCGGCCGAGGCAATCGGCACAATTTTCTTCCTCACCGCCCTGTTCAAAATGCCTCTCGCCAACCTGTCCGCCATTTTGCAGGCACTGCCACTTACGGTGACACTTGCAGCAGCCATTTTCCTGCGCGAAGCCGTGGGCTGGCGCAGACTTGTGGCGATCATGATCGGCTTTGTCGGGGTTATCCTGATAGTGCAGCCCGGCACCGACGGATTCTCAATATATTCGGTCTTTGGTATTGCCGCCGTGATCGCGGTTACCGTGCGCGACCTGGCTGCACGCAAGTTGAATGTCACTGTGCCGTCGATTTTGGTGGCGCTGGCCGCTGCCGTTGGGGTCACGGCTGTCGCACTGGTCGGCGGGGCAAATACACTTTGGGTCATGCCAAGCTTAAAAGCCGTTTTGCAGATGGCCGCTGCAGCAGGGTGTCTTGCTGCGGGGTATCTTGCTGCTATATCGGCAATGCGCAGTGGCGAGATCGGGTTTGTCGCACCCTTCCGTTATAGCAGCCTTCTTGTCGCGCTTTTTTTGGGGCTGGTATTTTTTGGCGAATGGCCGAATGCGCTCACGATTATCGGCGCACTCATTGTTGTGGGGACCGGGCTATTCACGCTTTATCGCGAACGGAAACGGCGCGTTCGACCAGCACCGATTGGCCTGCGCATCCGTTGAGAGTCGCGCATAGACTATCGCCGCGCGTAGGCATTATTGTCGAGCGTATATTCTTCGTGGAGGCTTGATTCGATGGCACAACTCTTGGGACTTTGCCGCTTTTCCTATCCCTCCGAAGTTTCGGCGTTTGGCCATGATTACCCGAATCTCGATGCCCTGCGCACTTATCTGTATTCACCTGAGCGACTTGCAATGCGGCTGTTTGTTTTCGAGCATTTCGTTCTGCCGTCGGTTCAAAGTCAAACTGATCTCGATTTTAAACTCTTGGTCCTTGCTGGCGATGAAATGCCCGACGACGCCAAGGCTCGCCTGACGGCGCTCTGCGATCGGGCACCACAGATCGTTTTGATGCTTTTGCCCGAAGGCCAAGTGCACCGCGACGTCTGCAGCGACGTGATGCGGGGGCACCGCGATCACGACACTGACATCGTCGCCGAGTTTCGGCTTGATGATGATGATGCTCTCGCGCGCAATTTTATCGCAACGGCGCGGCGGCATTTGGATCAGCACGCAAGCCTGTTTCACGAAAACGAAAGCCTTTGTATAGATTACTGCCGCGGGCATTTGATCGTGTTTGATCAAGACGGCGTGCGTGGGCAACCCGTCATCGAGCGGATGTGGACGCCAGCGCAAATCATCTGTCGCAAGCCTGCGGCGAAACAAAGTCTGCTGAATACTAATCACATGCAGCTTTGGCGCAACATGCCGACGATCAGTTGGCAAAAGCACCCGATGTTCATTCGTGGCGTGCACGGTGACAACGATAGCGACCTGATCAATCGGAATGCTTACAAGGACAAATGGATACCGCTGACAGGTGAGTACGCCGAACAAATCGGCAAACGCTTTGGCGTCGATGCCGGCGTTCTTGGTGAGCGCTGGGCGGCCGCTGATCTAGGCACCTGCTGACCTGTTGACACCCTAACCGACTCCGCCTATACGCCGCCTATCCGGGTAAATGGGTCGATCCCAAACACCTGAATATCAGAGTTGAAGTGGTCAAGATCTGGACGCCTTTACTGTCCAGATCCTCTGTAAGCCCACCGCACCGTTCCTCCGGTAAGGGAACGACTGCGGGTTTTTTGTGTTATGCAGTCGCGTAATGCATACTAATCGAAACGCGGACCTCCGGGGCCGCACATATCTGTAGGAACGGGGAACAAAGCCCAATGCCAACGATTCAGCAGCTGATCCGCAAGCCGCGTCAGCCAAAACGTAAGATTTCCAAGTCGTTGCACTTGGAACAGTGTCCACAAAAACGCGGCGTTTGTACGCGCGTTTATACAACGACACCGAAAAAGCCGAACTCGGCCATGCGTAAGGTTGCCAAAGTGCGCCTGACAAACGGCTTCGAGGTCATCAGCTATATCGGCGGTGAAAGCCACAACCTTCAGGAGCACTCTGTGGTTCTGATCCGTGGCGGTCGTGTAAAGGATCTTCCCGGTGTGCGTTACCACATCCTGCGCGGTGTTCTGGATACTCAGGGCGTCAAAGATCGTAAGCAACGTCGTTCGAAGTACGGCGCGAAGCGTCCGAAGTAAGGGAAAGATAGCATGTCACGTCGTCACGCCGCTGAAAAACGCGAGATTCTGCCCGACGCCAAATTTGGCGATAAGGTTCTGTCGAAATTCATGAACAACCTGATGGTTGACGGTAAGAAATCCGTCGCCGAACGGATCGTTTATAACGCGTTTGATCGCGTTGAAAGCAAGCTCAAGAAATCCCCGCTGGAAGTATTCCACGAGGGTCTTGATCTTATCAAGCCATCCGTCGAAGTGCGTTCGCGCCGCGTTGGTGGTGCCACCTATCAGGTGCCTGTCGAAGTGCGCCCCGAGCGCCGCGAAGCTCTTGCTATCCGTTGGTTGATCGCTGCCGCTAAAAAGCGCAACGAGCACACCATGGAAGAACGCCTTGCCGGTGAAATGCTTGACGCAGTCAACGGTCGCGGCACTGCCGTGAAAAAGCGTGAAGACACACACAAGATGGCCGACGCTAACAAAGCGTTTAGCCACTACCGCTGGTAAGAGGAAAGCACCAAAATGGCACGCGATTATCCCCTCGAGCTGTACCGGAACTTTGGTATTATTGCGCACATCGACGCGGGTAAAACCACATGTTCCGAGCGTATCCTGTTTTATACAGGCAAAGAGCATAACATTGGCGAAGTGCATGATGGCGCTGCAACAATGGACTGGATGGAGCAGGAGCAGGAACGGGGTATTACGATTACTTCCGCCGCGACGACGACATTCTGGGAACGGACCGAAAACGGCACCGACCCTGTCAGCCCCAAGCACCGCATGAACATCATCGACACACCAGGCCACGTTGACTTCACGATCGAAGTTGAGCGTTCCTTGGCTGTTCTCGATGGCGCGATTGTTGTTCTTGACGGCAACGCCGGCGTTGAGCCGCAGACTGAAACCGTTTGGCGTCAGGCTGACCGGTATAAAGTTCCGCGTATGGTTTTCGTCAACAAGATGGACAAAACTGGGGCTGACTTCCAAAAATGTGTCGACATGGTTGAGGACCGGACTGGCGCGCGCGCTATTCCTGTTTCGTTCCCAATCGGCGCAGAGACAGAGCTTGAAGGCATCGTTGATCTCGTGACCATGGAAGAATGGTTGTGGGAAGGTGAAGACCTAGGCGCGTCTTGGGTCAAAGCACCGATCCGTGACGGCTTGAAAGCACAGGCACTCGCCGGCCGTGAAAAGCTGATCGAAGCTGCTGTTGAGCAGGACGATGATGCGATGGAAGCCTACCTTGAAGGCAACGAGCCCGATGCACCTGCATTGCGCGCCCTGATCCGCAAGGCTTGTCTGAACCTGTCGTTCGTTCCTGTGCTTGGTGGCTCTGCTTTCAAAAACAAAGGCGTTCAAAACCTACTTAACGCTGTGATTGACTACCTGCCGAGCCCGCTCGACGTTGTAGACTACATGGGCTTTAAGCCAGGCGATGAGACGGAAACACGTAACATCCCACGTCGTGCTGACGACGAGATGGCGTTCTCTGGCCTTGCGTTCAAAATCATGAACGACCCCTTCGTGGGCACACTGACATTTACACGGATCTATTCCGGTAAGCTCGTTAAGGGTGACAACTTGCTCAACTCTACCAAGGGTAACAAAGAGCGTGTTGGCCGTATGATGATGATGCACTCCAACGAACGTGAAGAAATCAGCGAAGCATTCGCCGGTGACATCATCGCGCTGGGTGGTCTGAAGAATACGACAACAGGTGACACGCTGTGTTCCCCCGCAGAGCCAGTCATCCTTGAAACGATGACGTTCCCAGAGCCTGTTATCGAGATCGCCATCGAGCCAAAGACCAAAGGCGACCAAGAGAAAATGGGCATCGCTCTACAGCGTCTCTCTGCCGAGGATCCATCCTTCCGTGTGGAAACTGACATCGAATCTGGTCAGACCATCATGAAGGGAATGGGCGAACTTCACCTCGACATTCTCGTGGACCGTATGCGTCGCGAATTCAAAGTCGAAGCGAACATTGGTGCGCCGCAAGTTGCTTATCGTGAAACGATTTCACGCGAAGCCGAACATACCTACACCCACAAGAAGCAATCTGGTGGGTCTGGTCAGTTCGCCGAGGTGAAGATGATCATCACCCCGACCGAGCCCGGCGAAGGTTTCTCCTTCGAGAGCAAGATCGTTGGTGGTGCTATCCCGAAGGACTACATCCCCGGAGTTGAAAAGGGTGTTAAGTCGGTTATGGATTCTGGTCCGCTGGCTGGCTTCCCGGTCATCGACTTCAAGGTCGCCCTGATCGACGGTAAGTTCCACGATGTTGACTCCTCGGTTCTGGCGTTTGAAATCGCTGCCCGTCAGTGGATGCGTGAAGCCATGAAGAAGGCTGGCGCGAAACTGTTGGAACCAGTGATGAAAGTCGAAGTTGTGACGCCCGAAGAATATACCGGCGGCATCATCGGCGACCTGACATCACGTCGTGGTCAGGTCACTGGCCAAGAACCTCGCGGTAACGCGGTTGCGATCAATGTTTTCGTGCCACTTGCCAACATGTTCGGCTACATTAACACGCTTCGCTCAATGTCTTCGGGCCGTGCGACCTTTTCGATGCAGTTTGACCACTACGAACCAGTTCCGTCCAATATCTCCGAAGAGATTCAGGCGAAATTTGCATAATTAGCGGTGGGCAGCGATGCCCACCCACCCAACCCCGTAGGGTGGGCCACACGCCCACCGCGACACGAAAATTATAGGAGGCCTCCATGGCTAAGGAAAAGTTTGCACGTACCAAACCGCACGTGAACATCGGCACGATTG
>ERZ888423.1392-NODE-1392-length-20928-cov-9.935706_pt1 | contig 20928 bp, 19 predicted proteins | sample MGYA00520523_ERZ888423 | MGnify/ENA primary metagenome ERZ888423 (study PRJEB32303, sample SAMEA104408611) | aquatic metagenome | biome: Brackish water; feature: Pelagic; material: water | place: Baltic Sea | collected 2014-06-08T10:24:00 | depth 30,27 m ...
GCATTGGGTTGGTCACTGTCGATATCAAAGACTGCAATCACTTCACCAGCGCCGTTGAAAACCGGCAGCACCAGTTCAGACCGCGTGGAGCTGGCACAGGCGATGTGGCCGGGGAAGGCATCAACATCCGCCACAAGCTGCACCTGCCCCGTGCGCGCGGCCGCACCGCAAACGCCGCGCGAAAACGGGATTTGCAGGCAACCGTGCCCACCCTGATACGGCCCGATTTTCATCGCTTGGGGATCCGTGACGCGATAAAACCCTGTCCAGTCAAAACGCAGATCGCTGTGGTGCACTTCGCAGGTGACTGTGGCCATGAGAGCAATTGGATCGTCCTCACCCTTTGTCAGGCTGGCGATAGTTTTGGCGAGCGTTAGGTAATCAGGCATGATTTGTGACTTTTGGCTGGTGCGGATGTGAGTATTTTAGAACAGAAGAATGCCGAGGCTCAATGGCGGATGCGGCGCGTGAACTGACTCCGCTCACGGCGCCACGTCGGGAACTTCCACTTCGACTTTTCTACCTCTAGAGTCGCAAGAAAAAGGGGCACCATGCGCAATTTTCAACGACCCGGACGATCCGCCGTTTTTGCCAGCAATGGCATGTGTGCAACCTCGCATCCGCTTGCGGCCAAGGTCGCCGTGCAAATACTTGAGGCGGGCGGTAACGCTGCCGATGCGGCGATTGCCGGTGCTGTGTTGCTTGGCATTTGCGAACCGCAATCAACCGGCATCGGCGGAGACTGCTTTGTGCTTGTCTCGCCGCCTGACAGTGACGAGATCATAGCGCTGAACGGGTCAGGGCGCGCACCTGTCGGATACGATGCAGCGGCCATGCGCGCGGCAGGTCACACGACAGTGCCGTTACATGATGTGGCCGCAGTCACCCTGCCGGGTGCTGTCGACGCGATCTGTCGGCTATCCAAAGACTGGGGCCGTGCGGGTTTGGCCACATGCCTTGCCCCTGCGATCCATTATGCCCAGTCGGGTGTGCCGATCGCCCCGCGCGTGGCGCGCGACTACGCCTATGAACACGGCGTGCTGCAAGGCGCGGCGCGGCAGGATTATCTATGGGACGATCAGCCACCTCGCGTTGGTCAGATATTTCGCGCGCCAAGGCAGGCCGAGGTTTTGCGCCGTGTCGTGCGCGAGGGTCGGCGCGGGTTTTACGAAGGCGAAGTGGCACAAGACATGGTCGAGTCGCTGCGCGCAATGGGCGGCACCCATACGTTGGATGATTTCGCCAATGTCGCCTGCGATTACGCCACGCCTGTCAGCGGCAGTTATCGCGGGCTTGATCTGGTCGAACATCCGCCAAACGGCCAGGGGGCTACGGCGATCCTGATCCTGAATATTCTATCGCATTTCGATCTGGCAGGGATGGACCCCTTGGGCGCGCAGCGTGTGCATATCGAAGCCGAGGCATCGAAGCTCGCCTATGATGCCCGCAATCGTTTCATTGCTGACCCCGATCACACCCCGCGACTGGATCACATGCTCTCGATGGACACGGCCAAGTCCCTGGCGGCGCTGATTGACCCCAAACGCGCATTGGTGGCCGGGCTGAAAGGGGCCGAAGCCGTGCACAAAGATACCGTCTATATCACCGTCGTTGACGGCGATCGCATGGCGGTATCGTTCATCTATTCGATCTTTCACAGCTTTGGCTCGGGCCTCGCGAGCGACAAGTTCGGTATCCTGTTCCAGAACCGCGGGGCAGGTTTTACACTCGAACAGGGCCACCCCAACGAGGCAGGCGCCGGCAAGCGGCCCATGCATACGATCATTCCAGGGATGCTGCGCAAGAACGGCAAGGTGATCTTGCCGTTCGGCGTCATGGGTGGGTCGTATCAGTCAACAGGCCACGCGCGGTTTGTCAGCAACATCACCGATTTCGGTATGGATCCACAGGCTGCGATCGATACCCCGCGCGCCTTTGCAGAAGAGGGCAAGCTGAGACTTGAAACAGGATACAGCGACGCCATCATGCAAAACTTGGCCGATCTTGGCCACGATGTGCTGCGCCCTGTCGGACCGATTGGCGGCGCGCAGGCTATTCTCATTCATGATGATGGTGTGTTGGAGGGTGGCAGTGATCCGCGCAAGGATGGTTGCGCGCTTGGCTACTGATGAACGCGCCTAGTTCATCTGGAACTGGAGAGGGTAGCCGCCGTCTTCAAATGGGCCGAACAGATCGTCCAGATCGGGATGATCGACGGGTTCGCCGGAATAGTCAGCGACCAGGTTTTGCTCGGACACATAGGCCACATAAAAACTTTGGTCGTTTTCCGCGAGCAGATGGTAAAATGGCTGGTCTTTTTGCGGGCGCGCCTCTTCGGGGATCGCCTCGTACCATTCATCAGAATTGGCAAACATAGCGTCCACGTCAAAGACCACCCCGCGAAAGGGGTGCTTGCGATGGCGGACAACCTGCCCAAGATGATATTTCGCACGCGTCTTCAACATACAATTCAGCTCCCGCCCCGTTACTAGACGTTTGAATGGCCCGCTGTCCACGGCTGAGGGCCTATTTTCATGGAAACAGTCTGTGAACCTCGGTCGGACAGTGCGGCAATTGACCTTTCAATGGGCAGGCTGCCGCTGACATCGCGCATCTGTCATAACAAGGTTGTTTCCAGACGCGGGTGGATAGGATACAAATGGGGCAATAATACAAAAAACGAAGCGAGAGGCAGATGAGCAAACTCTTTCGCGCAATGATACTGTTGGTCTTAGTGGCTGGTTGCGGCAGCAGAGAATTCTCTGCCCCGCGCGAGATTGATAACGCCTGTAGTATCGTGCGCCAACACCCAGATTATTTGCGCGCATTTCGCGCAGCGGAACGCAATTGGGGCGTTCCAATCCCGACTCTGATGGCAATCATCTATCAGGAAAGCAAATTTATCGGCAATAATCGCCCGCCACACCAATATGCGCTTGGGATTATCCCTACAGGGCGGCAATCCTCGGCCTATGGGTTTTCGCAGGCCCTTGATGGCACCTGGGAAGAATATCAGGACCGGCATGGCGGCCGCAGGGCGCGGCGCGATGATATCGGCGATGCGACCGATTTCATGGGTTGGTATATGGAGCAGACCGTCACGGAAACCGGCGTCGCGCTGTCGGATACGCGCAACCAATACCTTGCCTATCACGAAGGCCGCTCGGGCTATAACCGCGGGACGTATCGCAGCAAAGCATGGCTTATGCGGATTGCCGGCGAAGTTGCCGACCGCGCGGCAATGTATGACGCGCAATTGAGCAGCTGTAACCGCCGCTAAAAGCCTTTGATCAAATGAAAAGGAGGCGCCCATTTGGACGCCCCTTTTCATGTCATCTCGTCTATTGCTGCCAGCTACGCATCTCGGCCTGAATGTTAAACAGGAGATTGCTAAGGGTTCCACCCGTGGCAAGATCACCCAAAATAACGGTCGTTTCCCCACCCACATCATCGGCAATCACCCATTGGCGCAGTTCCACCGGATCGCTGGTAAAAACCAGTTGGATACTGCCGTATTCCGGATGATCGGGGTCTTGTGCCGTGACATTCGTGGCCGTGCCATCACTTGTGTGCCCAGTGACCATCCGCGCGCGGGCTAGATCGATGTCGCGCGCCAAGATGATGCTAAGCGGTGTCTGCGCCAGCGGGTAACGATCCGGCCCATCATTCGAGCGCGCATCAAAAATCGCGACTTGTCCACCACCTGCGATTACGAGCGATTGTTCAGGCGGCGCATATTCGAACCGCACGCGTCCCGGACGTTTGATATAGATCGTTCCCGTTGAAATCGTCCCGTCACTGTTGATCTGCGTGAAATCACCCGTCGCGGTTTGCAACTGGTTCAAATACTGCGAGATTTGCGCCAGCGACAGCTGCTGCGCTTGGGAAGGTGCGGCAAGTGCGGCCAAACCAAGCGGCACAAGCAAAAGAAGAAGGCGTAACTGTTTCATAAACCTTACCTAAGTCGTTGGGGGCATCATTGCATCCCATCACATAGGGGGAAAGATGGCGCATTGGCAGCTGTTAGGCGATATCACGCCCGATGATAAAGGATAGCCGGGCAAAGCACGCCGAAAAATCGGGGTTCCTGCGCCTGGCTTTCGCACTTAGGCTAGCCAGACCATGAAGCAGGGGGCACTTTCATGACCGATTTTCTGATGCTGGCGTTCATCTTTCTCATTGCAGGCGTCATCGCCGTGCCTATTGCCTCGCGGCTTGGGCTAGGATCCGTCCTTGGTTATCTGATTGCGGGCATACTGATCAGCCCCGTTTTGGCGCTGCTGCATGTGGATGTCGTCGCTATTCAGCACTTTGCGGAGTTCGGCGTGGTTATGATGCTGTTCCTAGTCGGACTGGAACTTGAACCGCGCCTCTTGTGGGCGATGCGCGCCAAGCTTCTGGGCCTAGGTGGCGGACAAGTCGGCTTGACCACAATGGCGGTCATGGCCGTGGCGATAGCGCTGGGGCAACCGTGGACCGTCGCACTTGCGATTGGCCTCGTGCTCGCGCTTTCGTCCACCGCAATCGTGCTGCAAACCTTGAACGAAAAAGGCCTGATGAAAAGCGATGGCGGGCAGTCCAGCTTTTCGGTGCTACTGTTTCAGGACATTGCAGTCATCCCGATGCTGGCGCTGATCCCGCTTTTGGCGATGCCCGACCTGATGCACGCAACCGCTGATGCCGTTGCCCACGACACAGGGAGTGACCACGGTCCGGGGCTTAGCCTTGTCGCGGGCCTGAACGGTTGGCAAACCGCAGCCATGACCGTTGGCGCAATCGCCGCTGTGATTCTTGGGGGGTCGTTTCTGACCGGCCCGATATTCCGCTTTGTTGCTGGTGCCAAGCTGCGTGAATTGTTTGTAGCCACGGCCTTAATGATGGTCGTTGGGATCGCCCTACTGATGTCTCTGGTCGGTTTGTCGCCTGCGCTTGGCACGTTCCTTGCGGGCGTAGTGCTGGCCAACAGCGAATACCGGCACGAACTGGAATCCGACATTGACCCGTTCAAAGGGCTGCTGCTGGGGCTATTTTTCATGACCGTCGGGGCGGGCATCAACTTTGCACTGCTTTCCGAAAATCTTGGAGCCACACTTGCGCTAACCTTCGGTCTGATCGCTTTGAAAGTTATCGTTCTGCTGGTCCTTGGCCGTATTTTCAAACTGCAAGGCAGCGATAAATGGCTGTTCGGCCTCGGTCTCGCGCAGGCTGGTGAATTCGGGTTTGTCCTGCTGTCATTCACCGTCGCCAACAATGTGATCCCTACAGGCGTCGCCGACCAACTGCTGCTGGTCGTGGCCCTGTCGATGTTGTTGACGCCGCTGCTGTTCATCTTGCATGACCGGGTGATCGTGCCGCGATTCAATGCCGACCAAGACCGCGAAATGGATACAATTGAGGAATCAAACCACATCATCATCGCTGGTCACGGCCGCGTAGGCGGTATTGCAGCGCGCATGCTGCGTGGCGCGGGGGTCGGCGCGACGGTAATTGACTTTTCGGCCGCGCAGATCGACATGCTCTCCAAATTCGGGTTTCGCGCTTATTACGGTGACGCGACCCGACCCGACCTGTTGCATTCCGCTGGTATCGAAGAAGCAAAGGTGCTGGTCGTCGCCATCGACGGCAAAGACCAGATCACGGAACTGGTTCACTATGTTCACATGAACCATCCGCATGTGCACATCATCGCCCGCGCGATAGATCGCAACCACGTCTACGATCTTTATGCTGCGGGGTGCCGCGACATTATCCGCGAAACCTATGACAGCTCTTTGCGCATGGGGCGCTCATTGCTCGAGGCGTTAGGCCATTCACGCGAGACCGCCGAGCAGATCCGCGATACCTTTGACGGGATGGATCGCAAAGTCATGATTGAAATGGCCGAGCACTACGATCCGAGCGTGCTCCCAACCGACAATGAAGCCTATATGACCCGCGTGCGCGCCATGTCCGACGGCTGGCAGGACGATCTCGAGGCCGAGATCAAATCCATTATCGCAGCCGCCGCAGACACAAGAACGGAGTCCGAAGGGTAACCCCGGACCCCGCCGATTCTGTGCCGCACCTTACTGCCGTTCAGGGATCAAAATCTCGCGCTTACCGACGTGGTTCGCGCCACTTACGATTCCCTCATCTTCCATTTGCTCGACCAGTCGCGCAGCCTTGTTATAGCCGATCGCCAGTTTGCGCTGAATGTAGGACGTTGAACATTTGCGGTCCTTGGCAACAATCGCAACAGCCGTGTCATAAAGCGCGTCCTCGCCGTCTGTATTCCCGCCCAGTCCAAGCACCAGATCAATGCTGCTTTCGGTGCCTTCCTCGGGGCCTTCCACTACGCCCGACATATATTCAGGCGCACCGAACCCCTTAAGGTAATTCACGATTTCTTCGACTTCTTCATCGCTACAGAACGGGCCGTGGACGCGGGTAATTTTCGCGCCACCCGCCATATAAAGCATGTCACCCATGCCCAGCAGCTGTTCGGCACCTTGTTCACCCAGGATTGTGCGGCTGTCGATTTTGCTGGTCACCTGGAACGAAATCCGCGTCGGAAAGTTCGCCTTGATCGTGCCGGTGATAACATCCACCGATGGACGCTGCGTCGCCATAATCAAATGAATTCCCGAGGCCCGCGCCATCTGCGCAAGACGCTGGATGCAGGCTTCGATCTCTTTGCCAGCAACCATCATCAGGTCGGCCATTTCGTCAACGATCACGACAATATAGGGCAGAACCTCGGGCTTGAACTCGTCCGTTTCAAAGATAGGATCGCCGGTTTCATCATCGAACCCGGTCTGCACTGTGCGGCTGAACATCTCGTCCTTGGCAAGTGCGTCACGCACACGGCCATTATAACCCTCGATGTTGCGCACGCCCATTTTCGACATCTTGCGATAACGCTCTTCCATCTCGCCCACAGTCCACTTCAATGCGACCACGGCCTTTTTTGGGTCGGTCACGACAGGGGACAACAGATGCGGGATGCCGTCATAAACCGACAATTCCAGCATCTTTGGGTCGATCATGATCATCCGGCATTCTTCTGGCGTCAGCTTGTAAAGCAGGCTCAAGATCATCGTATTGATCGCCACTGACTTACCCGACCCCGTGGTGCCCGCAATCAGCAGGTGAGGCATCTTGGCAAGGTTAGCGACAACCGGATCACCGCCAATGTCCTTGCCCAAAGCCAGCGGTAGGCGCATGTTGCTATCGCCAAAATCGCGCGCTGACAGAATTTCGCGCAGCACGACCATTTCGCGGTTTTCGTTCGGCAATTCGATACCGATCACAGACCGGCCAGGCACCGTCGACACGCGCGCAGACAGCGCCGACATCGACCGCGCGATGTCATCGGCAAGGCCAATCACCCGCGAGGCTTTCAAACCGGGCGCAGGCTCAAGCTCGTACATCGTCACAACAGGCCCAGGGCGCACCGAGACGATCTCGCCCTTGACGCCATAATCATCCAACACGCTTTCCAGCATCCGCGCGTTTTCTTCCAGCGCGTCGTCGGACAGGTGGTGACGTTCAATCGATTCGGGGCTGCTCAGCAGGCCAAGCGGCGGAATTTGGTAGTCGGCATGCTTTTCCTCGAACTGAAGGGCAGGCTGCGCTTCGGCCTTGGCTTGGCGGCTAGGTTGAACCGCCCTCTTGACCGGATGCTGCACAACTTTGCGCACTTCGGGTGCCGCGGGAATGGGCGCGGGATGCATGTCGGGCACGGCGTCATAGTCCTGCTCGATCACGTCCGTGTCCATTGGCGCCTCGTCAAAGGCAGATGCCAACACCGGCGGCTCGGCAGGTAGGCCCGTATGGTTAGGAGCAGTTTTCAGCAGCAGAGCATCAGGCCCACGAAACCGCGACAACGTTGGCTCGACCCGACCGGCGGGTGGCGCAACAGGCTGCGGCGCGGCGTGCATCGGTTGGCGAACACGGTTGCGGATCACATCGCTGATCTTTGCTTTGATGCGGGCATCGTCTTGCGGCTGTTCGGCAAAGTTCGCGCTCAGGTGAGTTTCTACAAGTTCGGGTTCGGGCATCCGCTCGTGACGCTTAAGGAGCGACGGCATCAGCCCACCCAATAGGCCACCTGACTGCGGTTCAGCGGCGCGCGCTGGTGCCACCATATGGTCGGGCTGTGGATGATACCGTGGATCGTGCGTTGGCATTGCCGGCGCGGCACGCACAACTGCAGCAACGCGCGCCGCCTCACTTTGCATGTAGGGCGCAGTGGTATAGGCATCCGCCTCTTCTTGGGCTTGTGCGCGTTCAATATCGGCTCGCGCGCGACGGTCCTGCACCTTGGCATAGGTGCCTTGTACGGCGCGCATCGAGGCAGACGCCCCTTGCCCCAACAGGCGCAGCAACAACGCATAAAGCATGATGAAACCGATCAACAAGAACCGGCCCAGCACCTTCACCTCGCGCATGGTGAAACCCAGCACAAACGCGCCGAGCGCCACAATAGCGACACCACTGACCAGCGACATGATCTTGACACTTATAACCGCACTGATTGGCACAATTGTCAGCGCCATGGCGAGGGTCGTATCGCCAAAAAGACCGCCCAAACCAAAGCTGTGATCCCACCCGGCACCGGGGGCCAGGGTCGCGGCATAAACCGCCAACATGGCAATCGCAATCGGTGCAAAAATCAGACGACCCAACGCGCGCTCTTCGCCATGATGCAGGGTCAGACGGGCACCCCAAGCAATAACCGTAACCGGAATTCCCCAAGCGCCCCAGCCCACAATCATAAGGACCGGTGCCGCGATCGAGGCCCCAAAGCGGCCCAGCCAGTTTTGCACGGGCGCATCTGTGGCTGACATCCAATTGGGATCATCGGGATTATAGGATACGATCATCATTGCGGCCAGAACGCCCAACACTATCAGGCCAAGGCCCAGCAATTCCTTGCCACGTTTTTCGATTGCCGCCTGCATATTGCTGTCCAACAATGGATCGCGTTGTCGTGTCTGATAAGCCATATCTTCGTGCCTCGCCTTAACCGTATAGACAGTCGCGGATCTGTGTCAGACCGCGCTGCATTTCTTGTGTTGGGGCCACCATCGCAACCCGAATATATCCCGCACCGGGGTTTTGGCCCCCGACATCGCGGCTCAGATATGCGCCGGGAAGAACCCGCACGCCGGTTTCCTGCCACAACCGCAGTGCCGCCGCCTCGCCGTCTTTGACGGGTAGCCATAAAAAGAACCCCGCTTCCGGGCTGGAATAGCCGGGCACATGGCCCAAGATCTTGTCCGCGACGCGGTATTTCTCGCCATAAAGCGCACGGCTCTCGATCACATGCGCCTCGTCGGCCCAAACCTTTTCGGCAACGCGCTGCAATGGCAGCGGCAAGGGCGCACCGGCATAGGCGCGCAACTGGCGCATCCTGGCGATGCTTTGCACGCCACCAGCGGCAAAACCGGACCGAAGACCGGGCAGGTTCGAGCGTTTTGAAAGTGAATGAAACACAACAACCCGTTCGGGATCAGCGCCCATCTTGGCCGCGATTTCCAACGCACCGGTGGGCGGCGCATCACGATAAATTTCGGAATAGCACTCGTCAGCAAAGATACGAAAATCGTGCTTTTCGGCCAGCGCGATCAGATCACGCCAGTAATCTTCGCCTGCAACAACACCCTGCGGATTGGCTGGGGAACAGATGTAGGCAATCGCCGTGCGATCCAGAATTTCAGTGTCTAATCCAGCGTAATCGGGCAGGTTTCCCGTCTCTGGGGTCGCCGCCACATAAACAGGCTCGGCCCCGACAGACAGTGCTGCAACCGCGTAAACCTGATAGAACGGATTGGGCGTCAGGATGACCGGCTGTTTGCCATTCTTGGTTTCCGGGCAAAGCGCCATCGCCGCATTGTATAGCCCCTCGCGGGTGCCATTCAGAGCGATAATTTGGTCCGGTGAAACGCTCACACCATAGCGAAAATTCAACCAACCAGCGATCACCGCCAGCAATTCAGGCGTGCCTTCATTGGGGGGGTATTTCGCAAACTCACTGACATGCGCGCGCAGAATGTTGCCGACCCACGCAGGAAAATAATGCTGCGGTTCGCCAATGGTCATGGCGATGGGCGTGCCGCCCGGTTTATGGACGTCAAGCAACTCCCGCAAACGCGGGAAAGCATAGGCCGGTAGGCTCGAGAACCGCTCGGGATACAACATCTCTGCCTCTGGTTACGGGATCATTTGTGTCCCGCTTTTTAGCAAAGTAGCGCGCATCGCAGGCCGCTGTCCAGAAAAACACTGCGATATTTAGGGGTTGCATGGATTGATTGTGTCTTTTGGGTCAGGTGATCAGCCAATCGCCGCCGCAACAGCCACCCCAAGACGCAACAAACGCGCTTCGGTATCTGGTGCACAATTCAGCATTATCCCCGTGCTGGGCACCCCTGTGGGGATACTAAGTGACGCCAATCCCATCAGATTGGCAACGCGGGTATTGCGCAGCGTCATCAGGTTGGACGCTTTGTAATATGCCTCATCGCTGATCAGCCGATCAAGGTTGGGCGGCATATTCGCCGCCGTCGGGCAAATTACGGCATCATAGCCAGCCGTAGCCGCAAGATAACTCGCGCGTATGGCATGCAGGCGTTTCCACGCATGCAAATAGTCATGCGCTAACACCTCGCGCCCAGCGCGCACCCTCTCCAGAATTTGCGGGAACATCTTTTCCGGCGCTGCCTCGACCAACTCGCGCCAATTGGCGTAGGCGTCTGCGGTATAAAGAACGACTGACAGATCAAACGCTTCGGTCAATTCTGGAACCGCACCATGCACAACCTGGACCCCTGCACTTTCCAACTGCGCAACAGCACTTTTGAAACCCGCCGCGGGCGCATCTTCAAGGCCTTCCATCACGATCGTATCAAGCACGAGGAACCGCACGCCGTTCAGGTTTGCACCACGCAGATCGGCAGGTTTGGCCCCCTCCAAGGCGGCCAGCATCAGCGCTGCATCCTCGACCGTGCGGCACAAAGGACCGACGGTATCAAGCGTCAGACACAGCGGCACGACCCCTTGTAACGGCACGCGACCATGGGTGGTTTTCAAGCCGACGAGATCGTTCCAAGCAGCCGGAATGCGCACCGATCCACCAGTATCAGACCCGACAGCAGCCGCCGCCAACCCAAACGCAACCGATGCCGCAGCCCCCGACGACGACCCGCCAGGAACGGCACCGGCATCATTCACGCAAGGCGGTGTTGCGGCGATCGGATTATACCCCAAACCGGAAAACGCGATTTCCGACATGTGAGTTTTGCCCAAACACACAAGGCCCATCGCAGTGGCGTTTTGCAGAACTACTGCGTCCTTTTCGGGCACTCGCCCCGCCATCAACGCAGTGCCTGCTTCTGTCCCGACGCCAGCAGTATCAAACAGGTCCTTCCAAGACACCGGCACGCCATCAAGCGGCGATAACCGTTGATCGTTTTTCGCCCGAACAGCCGCCGCACGCGCCTCAGACCTTGCCCGATCAGCCGTCACGCGCGCATAGATACGATCCCGCAATGGGTGCACATCAATCGCCGCCAAATAGGCGTCAGTCAGCGCAACGGCGTCGATCTTGCCTGCACCAATTCCACGACCCAAATCTGCCGCAGACATCCATAGCCAATCTTGCATATCATCCCCCGTTTTAACGCAAGCTAGCGGCCATAGGGCGCATGGACAATCCCGCCCGCCGCGTCCTATGCAGGGGCATGACACATGACACAGATATCGCGATTGTTGGTGGCGGGCTGAACGGCCCTGCCCTTGCGCTTGCGCTTGCTCACTCCGGCTTTCGCGTGACGGTTATCGACGCGCTCCCGCTCGATACGCGCAATGACCCCGGTTTTGACGGGCGCGCATATGCGCTTGCGCTTGCCTCGCAGCGATTGCTGAAAAATTTGGGCATCTGGGGTGCAATTGCAGACCACGCCCAGCCGATGTTGGAAATCAAAGTCACAGACGGGCGCGCAGGTGAAGGGCCAAGCCCGTGGATGCTGCATTTTGATCACGCCGAAATCGAAGAAGGCCCGATGGGCTATATGGTCGAAGACCGGCACCTGCGCCGCGCCTTCCTCGATGCATTGGCCGAAAATGATCGGATCACGCAGATCGCTGGCGAAACCGTGGTGGCACAATCAGTTGATGCAAGAGGCGCAAAGGTAGAGCTTGCTTCAGGCAAAACTGTTACCGCCAGACTCCTGATCGGCTCGGATGGGCGGCGCAGCGGCACGGCCCAGCGCGCGGGAATCACTCGCACCGGCTGGGGCTATGAGCAAACCGGCGTTGTCTGCGCAGTGACCCATGACAGGCCCCACGGCGGTATCGCGCATCAGTTCTTTATGCCGCACGGCCCGCTGGCAATTCTACCGCTGACCGGCAATCGCAGCTCGATCGTTTGGAGCGAAACCGATGACCGCGCCGCCGAACTCACGGCAATGAACGACAATGATTTTCTGGACGCCCTACGCCCCGCATTCGGGAGCTTTCTGGGCGAGATTTCCCTGAGTGGCGCAAGGTTCAGCTATCCACTTAACCTTACACTAGCGGACAGTTTCATCGCGGATCGCGTGGCTTTGGTTGGCGATGCAGCCCATGGAATGCACCCGATTGCGGGTCAGGGATTGAACGCAGGCCTACGTGACGTGGCTGCCTTGGCCCAAGTGCTGGCAGATGCACGCGCACGCGGTGAAGACATCGGCAGCGTGCCGGTCATGCAGCGCTACCAACGATGGCGGCGGTTCGACACGGCCACGCTCGCCGTTGCGACAGATACGTTCAACAAGCTGTTTTCAAACAACAATCCGTTTCTGCGTGGTATCCGCGACATTGGCATGGGCGTCGTCAACGCGATCCCGGCAGCACGGCGCAGTTTCATCCGCGAGGCAGCGGGCCTTAGCGGCGACTTGCCTAGGTTGATGCGCTGTTAATCCAGCTGGCGTGCTTCATCCACTAGCATCACCGGAATCCCTCCACGGATCGGATAGGCAAGGTGGGCCGATTTCGACACAAGTTCCTGCTTTTCAGCGTCGTATCTTAGTGGTCCGTGGGTCTGCGGGCAAACCAAAGCCTCAAGCATCTTGGGGTCAAACGCGCGTTCGTTGCTCATTGCATGATCTCCTCGTTGTCGCCGCCACGCATGGCAAATTCGATCAGGGTAAACAAGGTTTCGCGACGCGTGGACAATGACGGGGCCTCAAGCAGGGCCTGTTTGTCTTCGTGGCCAAACGGGCAAAGCATCGACAGCGAATTGATCAGTAATTCGTCGTCCGCGTCTTTCATGCTGTCCCAGTCAGTCGACAGCCCGCGATCATGAAAGAACCGTTCCAGCAGATCCATCAAACTGGCCCGATCCAAACCAGGATCCTTTTCAGCAGGCCCAAGGTCACGCCCGAACCCTGTCCACGACACACCGCAGCGGCGATAGGGCGTGAACCCCTCAACCTCCGCGACCACGCGAAACCGCGAGACGCCGGACAGGGTAATCATATAGCGCCCGTCTTCTGTTTCCGAAAACGCCGTAACCCGCCCCGCACACCCAATACTGTGCAACCGGCTTGTTCCATGCGGCCCATCGAACGGCTGGATCATCCCGATCAATCGCGTCGGTGACTTCAGCACATCGTCCAACATCGCCAGATAACGCGGCTCAAACAAGTGCAACGGCAACCGCGCGCGCGGCAAAAGCAACGCTCCGGGCAGTGGGAAAAGCGGGATCGTCTCGGGCAGGTCTGATTCTCTAATCATGCACATAACCTAGCCTGCGAAACCCGTCAGGCAAATATCATCGACGACAACTTGCGGCGCCCGTTCAAAGCGATCGGGTCAGTCGGCTTGAGCGCATCGAAAACCGTGAACAACTGCGCCTTAGCAGCGCCGGCATTCCATTCGCGATCACGGCGGAACAACTCCAGCAATTCGCCAATCGCACCTTCAACATCGCCGGACGCGTGCAGCGCCGTAGCTAGATCAAACCGCGCTTGGTGATCGTTTTCATCCGCTGCGACTTGCACGCGCAGATCATCCAGCGGCCCGGCATTTTCAGCCTGTCGTGCCAAATCAAGCTGTGCATGGGCCGCTTCCATTTCCGGCGCGTTGGCAATCTCGGCTGGGGCGCCGTTCAGCACGCCCTCGGCCTCGTCCAACTGGCCCAGCGCCATATGCGCACGGGCCAAGCCACCAAAGGCCGCCGCGCTATTCCCGTCTTCTTCTATAACGGCTGCAAAGGTTTCTGCCGCATCAGCGGCCTCGCCCTCGATCAGCATCGCCTCAGCTGCTTCCAAAGCATCCGCCAACCCGTTGTCTTCCTCGCCGCCAAGATCAGCGACCTTGTTCACGAACGCCTCGATTTCGGATTGCGGCTGCGCGCCTTGGAACCCGTCAACCGGCTTGCCCTCGTAGAACGCATAGACGGTCGGGATGGATTGCACCTGCAACTGGCCCGCGATGCCTTGGTTCTGGTCCACGTCGACCTTAACCATCTTAACGCGCCCGCCCGCCTTGGTCACTGCCGCCTCGAGCGCTGGGCCAAGCGTTTTGCATGGGCCACACCAAGGCGCCCAGAAATCGACGATCACCGGCACGGTTTTGCTAGCTTCGATCACGTCTTCCATGAACGTCGCATCGCCGCTATCTTTGATCAGATCTGTCGCTGGCGCATCTGCACCTGTATCACCAAGGTTGAGCATATCAGCCCCCATCAATTGCTGTGTTGCCCCCTATATGGGCATGTCATCGCAAAAGGCCAAGGGCTGGCTTTGCCCAATTCACGTGGCGGCGTAGCTTTACAGGAAACAGGAGGAGATCATGCCAACACTATTAGCATTCGGGGATAGCAACACCCATGGCACCGCGCCGTTTCGCGACGAACGCATCTCGCAGCGTTTCGATGCGCAAACCCGCTGGCCGACCTTGGCTCTCCGCACTCTTGGCCCCAACTGGACCCTTGTCGAGGAGGGCCTGCCCGGACGCACAACTGCACTCCCCGATCCGGTAATGGGCACGCATATGGACGGGCGCGAGGGATTGAAAATCGCGCTTGCTAGCCATGGACCGATTGATTGGCTGACGATCATGTTGGGAACCAATGACGTAAAGGCCCGCTTTGGTGCAACGCCCGCGACGATTGTAGCAGGGATCGCCGCGCTGGTTGATATCGCGATGCAGGCCGATATGCAGGACCGCCACCGCGGGTTCAAAATTCTGCTCATCTGCCCGCCCGTCGCGATAGAAGCCGGATTACTTGCGGATGAGTTTATCGGCTGCGAAGCGAAATCGCGCGCGCTTGCCCCGCTATTGGCAAGCTACGCCACTGCGCGCGGGCTGCACTTTTTGAACGCCGGGGACCATATCACGGCCAGCCCGTCTGACGGCATTCATTTCGAACCCGACAGCCATGCGACACTGGCAGGTGCGGTCGCGGCGGCAATTTCCTAAAGATGGAAGGGCCTGAGCCTCTACGCGCGCACCAGATTGGTGCCATCCAAGCCATATCGGACCCATACGCTTTCCATATGGTTTCCATACGCTTTCCAGATCGGGTTTTTTACAGATCAAACGTCGCGAAAACCGGCGCGTGGTCGCTGGGTTGTTCCCATCCGCGCACAGCACGCAACACACGGCTTGAATGGGCCGCGTTGGAAATATCGGGCGTTGCCCAAATGTGATCAAGGCGGCGGCCTTTGTCGGCCCCATCCCAATCGGCGGCCCGATATGACCACCAGCTATAGAGGTTGCCTTCGGGGATATCTTGCCGCGTGATATCAACCCATTTTCCTGCGTCTTGGGTCTGGGCAAGATGTTCGATTTCGACCGGTGTATGGCTGACGATTTTCAGCAGTTTCTTGTGATCCCAGACATCATCCTCGCGTGGGGCGATGTTCAAGTCGCCGACCAGAATGGCTTTTTCTGGCGCGTTGGCATGAAAGTGGTCGCGCATTTCAGTCAGGTAGTCGAGCTTTTGACCGAACTTTTCATTGATCTCGCGGTTGGGTTTGTCGCCACCTGCAGGGACGTAGAAGTTATGCACCGTCACGCCATTCGCCAGCCGCCCCGCGATATGGCGGGCATGGCCCAGCGCTGCAAAATCCTCCGCACCAACTTCTTCAATCGGCATCTTGGACAGGATCGCAACGCCGTTATACCCCTTCTGCCCACGCGCGACGTGATGCGCGTAGCCCAGCGCTGCAAACGCCTCGAACGGCATCTTCTCCACAGGGCTCTTACACTCCTGTAAACAAAGGACATCCGGCAATTCCTCGGTCATCAACCGCGCCACCAACCCCTCGCGCAAACGCACCGAATTAATGTTCCAAGTGGCAAGGGTGAATGACATGCGGGACGCTCCTGATAGGGGTTTGGGAGGGACAATAGCAGGGGGATAGAAAAGGGAAAGGGCGAGGCCGGATCCACGGGCCAAGACGGGCGGTTGGCGGCTCGCGGGTTGGCCATCACCCAGCACCTGCAACATGATTCCGAGCGTCCCCAAACAGAAAAAAAGCCCCGACCAGAATGGCCGGGGCGAAGTCCAACAGGGAGGTTGGTGATTTACCCCATCACCTCGGGGAACATGTTCTTGATAGTATACACACGCATACCGCGACTTGATCTGGATCAAGCAACCAGACGATAGCCGCCGCTTTCTGTCACAAGCAGGCGTGCGTTTGACGGATCGGGTTCGATTTTCTGGCGCAGGCGGTAGATGTGCGTTTCCAAAGTGTGCGTCGTCACACCCGCATTATACCCCCAAACCTCGTGCAGCAGCACGTCGCGGGCAACAACGCCTTCGGTCGCGCGGTACAGGAACTTGAGAATATTTGTTTCCTTTTCCGTCAGGCGGATTTTCTTGTCCTCTTCCGTCAGCAGCATCTTTTGCGCGGGCTTGAAGGTATATGGCCCAAGCTGGAACACCGCATCTTCGGACTGTTCGTGCTGGCGCAATTGCGCGCGGATACGGGCCAAAAGAACGGGGAATTTGAATGGCTTGGTCACGTAATCATTCGCACCAGCGTCAAGACCCAGAATGGTGTCGCTGTCGCTGTCATGCCCTGTGAGCATCACAATCGGGCATTTCACGCCTTGCTTGCGCATCAGGCGGCACAGTTCACGGCCATCTGTGTCAGGCAAGCCCACGTCAAGGATCACCAGATCATAGAGCGCCTCTTTCGCCCGCGACATTGCTTCGGCGCCGTTACCAGCCTCGAAGACATCGAAATCTTCTGTCATAATGAGTTGTTCGCTCAGCGCCTCGCGCAGGTCCTCGTCATCATCGACAAGCAGGATTTTCTTGAGTTGTGCCATGAAAGCCTCCGGTTTTGTTGGATTACAGATGTGCCTAAGACACGTATCCGGCAAGTGATGCTGCAAATCGCTCACGGCCTCGTGTGGCATTTGCGGCAAATGTTTCACTTTGTGGCAAAATCTTCTATCTGAGGGGCGAACACGTTACGGAATGCCATGACATTTGCGCCCGACATTACAGAACGACTTGCCCGCGCCCGCGCAGATTTGCGCATGGGGGTGCCAGTTGTGCTGTGTGGGAGCGATGGTTCGGGTGCTGTGGTGCTGGCCGCCGAAACGCTTAGTGCCGCCCGTTTGGCGCAGGCCCGCGCACTTGGTGGTGATGCCGCATTGGCGATCACGTCTTGGCGGGCCGAAACTCTGCACGCCCCCGCCTACGACGGTGATGTTGCGAGAATTACGTTGCCCCCCGATGCGACATTACAGTGGGTCCGCGCCGTGGCCGACCCCGCCGATGATCTAAAATCGCCGATGAAAGGCCCGTTGCGTAGCCAGCGTGAAGGCGCGGCCGATCTGCACCGCTCCGCGATTGCCTTGGCCAAGGCTGCGCGCCTCTTGCCTGCTGCGGTGGTCGCGCCGCTGACTGATGCCGCCGCTTTTGCAATTGAACACGATCTGACCCGCCTTCCCGCTAATGCGGCGCTCAATTCAGACGTCAGCCCCCTTAACCCTGTGATTTCTGCGCGCTTGCCTTTGGAAGTATCCGAGGCTGGTCGTTTACACATCTTCCGTCCCGATGACGGGGCCGAAGAACACTATGCGATTGAAATCGGTAGCCCGGATCGGAGCAAGCCAGTCTTGTCTCGCCTGCATTCCGCCTGTTTCACCGGTGATCTGCTGGGTAGCCTGAAATGTGACTGCGGTCCGCAATTGCGCGGCGCTTTGGCGCAGATGGGGGCCGAAGGGGCGGGCGTGCTACTTTATCTGAACCAAGAAGGACGCGGCATTGGCCTTGCCAACAAAATGCGCGCCTATTCGTTGCAAGATCAGGGCTTTGATACGGTCGAGGCCAATCATCGCTTGGGCTTCGAGGACGACGAGCGTGATTTTCGGATCGGCGCTGAAATCCTCAAACGGATGGGGTTTCACTCGGTTCGCTTACTCACCAACAACCCTGCAAAGGTCGCACGGATGGAAGAAGCGGGCATTCAGGTCGTGGAACGTGTGCCGCTGAAGGTTGGCGAAAATCGTCATAACCATCACTACCTTGCGACGAAGGCCGCGAAATCGGGACATTTGCTTTAGGATTTGGCGAACCGCAGTAGGATCGCGCCAGTCAACGTCATGAACGTGGACAGCACTTTGGCAAGATCCAGCCGTTCCTTCATAAAGAACACGCCGATAAACAGCGCGAATATGATGCTGGTTTCACGTAGGGCCGTGACCAATGCTATGGGCGCCTGGGTAAAGCCCCAGACCACCAGCGAATATGCGGCAAAGGATGCAAAGCCGCCCAGAACGAACGTGCGCGCGCCCTCGCGCGGCAGACGTGTCAACACACCGGGACGTTGCCAGCGCAGGTAGATCGCGAAAATCACAGCGTTTGAAAGCGCCAGCACACTATAGAATCCAACCGCCGTGCCAGCGACCCGCGCGCCCATCCCATCAACCAGCGAATATCCGGCAATGAAACAGCCCGTCACCACGGCCAACGCTGCCGCTTTGTGATTGCGCCCGCCACCATGGCTGCGCACAAGACCAAGGCTCAGGATACCTATCCCGATCAAAAGCACGGCAATCGTTTCGGCCCATCCTAGTCGCACATTCAAGAACAGCACCGACACGGACGCGACGATCAGCGGGGCAATGCCGCGCGCAATGGGATAGACTTGGGTCAGGTCGCCGATCTTGTAGGAATTGATCAGGAACACCTGATAGCCAAAGTGCAGAACCATGCCGCCCGCCAGATATGGCAGGCTCTCGACAGTTGGTAACGGCACAAAACACAGCGCGATCAACGCAAATGGCGTGTGACCAATGATAACGGCCGCCGTGCTAAGGGTCGTGTCCTTACCGCCTTTGGCCATCGCATTCCAACTGGCGTGCAGAACGGCGGCAATAAGAACGGCGATGATAACCTGTGTGCTCATTTTTAGACCTGATCAGGCAGCCGGACAATTGGCAACTCATTGATAAGGATCAAAGCAGAAACAACCAACCTGAGACATGATTGGCTGAACGGAGGAAAACCCATGAAGTCCTATGACACACGCAAAGCTGACCTAGATAAACGTCGCGCCGAGTTGGAGCAGCGGATGATAGAGGCCGACAAAGAGCTTGATTCTCACACCAACAAGGATTGGGAAGACGGTGCCACCGAGCGCGAGCAAGACGAAGTCTACGAAAGCATCGGTCACGCCGCGCGCACCGAGATTGAACAGATTGACGCAGCCTTGGTGCGTCTTGCAGCGCAAGAATACGGTTTCTGCGTCAAATGCGGCGACGAAATCAGCGATCAACGGCTCGACTTGCTGCCCGCCACGCCGTTCTGCAAGAACTGCGCCACCTAGCGCAGCGCGCGCGCCTCGCCTAATGTCGCGACCATGACACCGTTTGATATGATCGTGACACCGACACACCTGCGCTTCTTGGGGCGCAGGTTTCCTTGCACGTGGGGCAAAGGTGGGATCACCGACCACAAACGCGAAGGCGACGGGGCGACGCCGCGCGGGAAACACCGACTTGTTGGCATGCTTTACCGCCCTGACCGCATGGCAAAACCCACCGCGTGGGCCGTGCCGATCCGTCCCGGTGATCTTTGGTCGGATGATGTGAAAGACGCCGCCTATAATACAATAGTGCGTGTGCCACACTTATATAGCCACGAACGGCTGGATCGCGCGGACCCGCTCTATGATTTGGTGATCGTGACTGATTGGAACTGGACCGACGCTGTCAAAGGGTGCGGATCGGCGATCTTTATCCATCAATGGCGTCGCGCGGGCTATCCGACCGAGGGGTGCATTGGACTAAGGCGCGCTGATCTTCACTGGATCGCGCCGCGCATTCGCAACGATACCCGCCTGATCGTGCTTTAAGCAGGCACCCGTTCGCCGAAAATCGCTGATCCGACGCGGATATGCGTGGCACCCAGCGCAATTGCGCGTTCAAAGTCGCTGCTCATCCCCATGGACAGTCCCGCCAGCCCGTTACGCGCGGCAATCTTGGCCAGCAGGGCAAAGTGCAGCGACGGTTCTTCATCCACGGGCGGTATACACATGAGACCGCGCACAGGCAGATCCATCGCCAGCGCGTCCTTTATAAACCCATCGGCATCGGCGGGCAGAACACCGGCCTTTTGCGGTTCCTCGCCAGTGTTCACCTGCACGAACAAATCAGGACAGGTGCCCATCTCTTGGGCAAGGCGCGCAATGGCAGCGGCCAGCTTGGGGCGATCAAGGGTATGAATGGCCTGCGCAAGCTCCATCGCTTGGCGTGCCTTGTTGGTTTGCAGTGGCCCGATCAGGTGCAGCGCAATCCCATCAAAGGATTCGCGAAACGCGGGCCACTTGCTTGCGGCCTCTTGCACGCGGTTTTCGCCGAACACGCGGTGGCCCTGATCAAGAATCGCCTTCACTCGCGCGTCCGGTTGCACTTTGGAAACGGCGATCAGCGTGGTTG
>ERZ888423.1393-NODE-1393-length-20912-cov-7.462003_pt1 | contig 20912 bp, 22 predicted proteins | sample MGYA00520523_ERZ888423 | MGnify/ENA primary metagenome ERZ888423 (study PRJEB32303, sample SAMEA104408611) | aquatic metagenome | biome: Brackish water; feature: Pelagic; material: water | place: Baltic Sea | collected 2014-06-08T10:24:00 | depth 30,27 m ...
GACCGCTCTGTCGAGGGGATATCGACGCGCAAGGTCGACAGCGGTGCGCGCAGGTGTCGTCACCCGCATTCCGTCAACGACGCAGACCTCGTCCTCGGTGATGGCCCCGGCCCACACGACAATTCCGGACGCCCGGCGGCGATTTGCATCGATCGCGGTGGCCGGCACTTTGGCGTCGATCCACTTGGCACCGTGCAATGCTGAGGCCGAGAAGCCTGCCAGGATGCCGTGTCCGCGAGCTCTCAGCCAACATGCCTTCGCTCGTATGACCGCCGTCAGGTCGCCGTCCTTGGCGAGGTAGATGTCGCGGTGGATCGCCACAAAGCGGGTGCGCAACTCGTGCCGCGTCAGCGTGCCCCGTGCGACTGCTTCACTGCCGATGAAGGGTTCGGCCATGGCGAGAGTCTGGTCACGCCCACCGACAACTCGATCCTGTCGGCCCCCTACGCCTACATCTGCGGCCGTACGTCTGCGCACCTATAGTTTTGCGCACCTATAGTTTTGCGCACCTTTAGTTTTGCGCACCTATAGTTTTGCGCACCTAATAGTTACGTAACGCTGTGGCGGAAATCCTGCCGCGGAATCGCCACGGCGTTACGCAGTTCAGCCGGTGAGTGCGGCGCTTCAGCCGGTGAGTGCGGCGCTTCAGCCGGTGAGTGCGGCGCGTCAGCCGGTGAGTGCTACGCAGTTCAGTCGGTGAGTGCGGCGCGTCAGTCAGTGAGAGCGGCAGTTCAGCCGGTGAGTGCGGCGCGCAACCGCTCAAGGTCGTCAGCGGTCACCCCGGCTGCTTCCAGATAACTTTCCAAGGAACCGAATTCGGCGTCGACGGTGCTCCGCGCCGCATCGAGGTAATCCTCGCGTACGCCCAGGACCGACTCGGTCAATCTGGCCTCGGCGAAGTCCATCATCTCTGGTGCCTCCGCAGCGCGCTCGCGCAACTTGGCGAGGATGCTCTCCCGCAACAGTGGAACGGCGACATTGCTGCGCAGGTAGTCGGCCATGATCGCGTCGCGCTCGACTCCGGCGGCCTCTAACACCACCGCGATGGTGAACCCGGTGCGGTCCTTGCCCGCGAAGCAGTGTGCCAACACCCGGCGCTGCGAACCCAGTAGCGTTACCACCCGGTGCACGGCGGTCAAAGCCAGCGGGGCGGTCGCGATGCGCGTGTACTCCTCGGTCATGTACCGCGCCGCGGCGTCGGCGCCCGATTCCTCAGCGGACTTGTCGGTCATCATCTGCCGGAATGCGTTTTCGTGTGGGGACTCACCGTCTGAGGCGGAGGTCTGCACGAATGGCAGGTGGTGGATATCGACTGAGGCAGGCACGAGCCCGGCGCCGTGCTTCTCGAGTTCGCGCAGGGTACGCAGATCCGCGATATCGGTGATGCCATAGGCCGTCAGCGCGGCGCGACCAGCATCGTCGAGCTTGGACAGTTCGCTGGCCCGGAAGAACCGGCCCGGAGCGATGCCCGCCTGCTCGGAAACGTCGCGGAAATTCCACGCTCCTGACAGTTCCCCGTAGCTGTGCCCGCCCGCGTCTACCACTAGCGCGTCACCGCCGCGGCGAATGCGCCCTTCTCCCGACCCAACTCCGCGCGGGCGATGCTTCGCATGTGCACCTCGTCGGGTCCATCGAAGAGCCGCATCGCGCGGTGCCAGCCGTAGAGTCGCGCGAGTGGGGTGTCATCGCTGACACCGGCGGCGCCGTGCACCTGGATGGCGCGGTCGATCACGTTGCACGCCATCTGGGGTGCGACCGCCTTGATCATTGCGACCTCGTTGCGGGCTGCCTTATTGCCGTGCTGGTCGATCGTCCACGCTGCCTTGTGGCACAGCAGCCGGGCCTGGTCGATCTCGTTGCGAGACAGGGCAACCTGCTGTTGGACCACGCCCTGCTCAGCCAACGGCTTACCGAAGGCGATGCGGTTGTTCACCCGGTCGACCATGAGTGCCAACGCCCGCTCGGCCACCCCGATCGCGCGCATGCAGTGATGGATGCGGCCGGGTCCGAGGCGGGCCTGGGCGATAGCGAAGCCGCTGCCCTCCTCGTCGAGCAGATTCGACGCCGGCACCCGGACGTTATCGAAGCTGATCTCGCAGTGTCCGTGCTGGTCCTGCCACCCGAAGACCGGCAGCGACCGCTCGATGGAAACCCCGGCCGTATCGACGGGAACCAGGATCATCGACTGCTGCTGATGGCTCGCGGCGTCGGGGTTGGTGCGGCCCATCACGATCAGGATCTTGCAGCGCGGGTCGGCCGCGCCGGAGATCCACCACTTGCGGCCGTTGATGACGTAGTCGCCACCGTCGCGCTCAATAGTCGTTTCGATGTTGCGGGCATCGCTGGAGGCCACCGCGGGCTCAGTCATCGCGAACGCGCTGCGGATCTCGCCGTTCAGCAGCGGCGCCAGCCACTGCTTGCTCTGCCCCTCGGTGGCGAACAGATGCAGCGTCTCCATGTTGCCGGTGTCAGGCGCTGCGCAGTTCATTGCCTCTGGAGCCAGTTCCATGCTCCAGCCGGAAAGCTCGGCGAGCGGCGCGTACTCCAGATTGGTCAGCCCGGACTCCGCAGGCAGGAACAGGTTCCACAGCCCGCGCTGCTTGGCCAGCGACTTGAGTTCCTCGATGACGGGCGGGACGGAGTGGTCGTCGTGGCCCGCTTCGGTGCGGTACCGCAGGTAGGACTCCTCGGCGGGGAAGACGAACTCGGTCATGAAGTCGGTCAACCGATCGTGGTAATCCTGCGCCTTGGCTGACATCGCGAAGTCCATGACCGTCACGATATGACACGTGCAAAACCGACCCCCGGGATGACCGCCCCACAGTGGCGGTCGTCACAGTGAGCCGCCGGCGTCGGGCACCCACGCTAGAAGACGGTTTCGGCGCCACTGCCATTGGCGATGCCGATGAGGCCGGGTGTCACCATCGTTTTCACCCCGCGCTTGTGGCCGCTGAACTGTGCAGATGCTCAAGGTGCGGAATCGGCTCTGCAAAGGGCCAGCGGTTATGGTGTCTGATCACACGCCGCACATCACCCGGCGCACCCGCGCCGATGCAACGGTGGGGCGAAGCACCCATAAAACGACAGAAGAGATTTAAGTCGCCATGACAGAAGTCGAATCCGCCGCCCCAGACCGGGAGACGAAGACGAAGACGGTGACGGTTGGCGTTGTCGCCGAGTCCGGCGCCGACGAACGGCGCGTGGCCTTGGTTCCCAAGGCGGTGGCCACCCTGCTGAAGAACGGGGTGAACGTCATCGTGGAATCCGGCGCCGGGGAACGCGCCCTGCTGCCTGATGACCTCTATACTGCGGCGGGCGCGACGATCGGCGACGCCTGGGCGGCCGATGTGGTGCTCAAGGTGGCCCCGCCCGGTACCGGGGAGGTCGCCAAGCTCCGCAGCGGCCAGACGCTGGTCGGATTCCTGGCACCACGTAATACGGACAACAAGATCGGGGCGCTCAAGGCCGCTGGCGTGCAGGCATTCGCGGTGGAGGCGATCCCGCGGATCTCGCGGGCTCAGGGGATGGACGGGCTCTCGTCGCAGGCCAACGTGGCCGGCTACAAGGCCGTGCTGCTGGCGGCCTCGGAGTCGACGCGGTACTTCCCGATGTTGACCACGGCCGCGGGCACGGTGAAGCCGGCGACCGCGCTGATCCTCGGCGTCGGCGTGGCAGGCCTGCAGGCGCTGGCAACTGCCAGGCGCCTCGGTGCGCGCACAACCGGGTACGACGTGCGTCCGGAGGTGGCCGACCAGGTGCGCTCGGTGGGCGCTCAATGGTTGGACCTCGGCATTGATGCGGCCGGTGAGGGCGGCTACGCGCGCGAACTCACCGACGAGGAACGTGCGCAGCAGCAGAAGGCGCTCGAGAAGGCCATCACCGGGTTCGATGTCGTGATAACCACGGCCCTGGTGCCCGGGCGCCCGGCGCCGCGGTTGGTCACTGCTGCGGCGGTGGAGGGAATGCGGTCGGGCAGCGTGGTGGTCGATCTGGCCGGCGAGACCGGCGGCAACTGTGAGCTGACAGAACCGGGCCAGACAGTCGTCAAGCACGGCGTCACCATTGCCTCGCCGCTGAACCTGCCCGCCACGATGCCCGAGCACGCCAGCGAGCTGTACTCGAAGAACCTCACCGCCCTGCTGGAGCTGCTGATCACCGATGGTGCGCTGGCACCAGATTTCGACGATGAGGTGCTTGCCGCCTCATGTGTCACACGAGGGGATTCCTAAATCATGTACGACCAGTTGTTGGCCAACCTCGCGATCCTGGTGCTGGCCGGGTTCGTCGGGTTCGCGGTCATATCCAAAGTGCCCAACACGTTGCACACACCACTGATGTCGGGCACCAACGCCATCCACGGGATCGTCGTGCTCGGCGCGTTGATCGTGCTCGGAAGCCTGCCCGCCGACGCGGGCTGGGGGGTGCGCGCCATCGCCTTCGTCGCGCTGATCTTCGGCACGCTGAATGTCATCGGCGGCTTCCTGGTGACCGACCGGATGCTGGGCATGTTCAAGGGCAAGAAACGTGAGCCTGTGCAGACCGGGGCGGTCGACAAGTGAACGCGGCAACCATCAACTACGGCGTCACGGTGCTCTACATCGTGGCGTTCGGCATGTTCATTCTCGGGCTGTCGGGGCTGACCGGGCCCAAGACCGCAGTGCGTGGCAACTGGATCGCCGCCGCCGGTATGGGTCTGGCGGTGGTGGCCACGCTGATCTATGTTCGCGACACCGCCGCGATCAACTGGGTCCTGATCGCGGCCGGGCTGGGGATCGGCGTGCTCCTCGGTGTGCCCCCGGCCAAGAAGACCAAGATGACCGCGATGCCGCAACTGGTGGCGCTGTTCAACGGCGTCGGCGGCGGCACGGTCGCCCTGATCGCGTGGGCCGAGTTCATCGAGACCGATGGATTCGCCCATTTCACGCCGGAGCAGACGCCGACAGTTGCGCTCGTCGTCGGGTCGCTGTTCGCGGCGATCATCGGTTCGGTGTCGTTCTGGGGCTCGCTGGTGGCGTTCCTCAAGCTGCAGGAATCAATCCCCAAGAATATCGAGAAGGCGCTGGTCCGCTCCGCGAAGCTTTTTCAAGCATCCAATGTGGCGCTGCTGCTCTGTGCGGTAGGTATCGCGGTTTACATCGGCCTGGGTGCCGGACAGGGCAGTCCGGGCTGGACGATCGTGGCGGTGCTGGTGCTAGCCGGGATCATGGGGCTGTTCGTGGTGTTCCCGATCGGTGGCGCCGATATGCCCGTGGTCATCTCGCTGCTCAACGCGCTCACCGGGTTGTCGGCTGCGGCAGCCGGTTTGGCGTTGAACAACACCGCGATGATCGTCGCGGGCATGATCGTCGGAGCGTCGGGTTCGATCCTGACCAACCTGATGGCCGTGGCGATGAACCGGTCTATCCCGGCGATCGTGTTCGGGTCGTTCGGGGGCGACCAGGGAAGTGCTGCCGCCGTCAGTGGCGACCAGGGCACCGTCAAGGCGACCAGCGCCGCGGACGCCGCGATCCAAATGGCCTACGCCAACCAGGTGATCGTCGTTCCCGGCTATGGTCTGGCCGTCGCCCAGGCCCAGCATGCGGTCAAGGAGATGGCCGCGCTGCTCGAGGCCAAGGGCGTGGAGGTCAAGTACGCCATCCATCCGGTGGCCGGCCGCATGCCCGGGCATATGAACGTGTTGCTGGCCGAGGCCGACGTAGCCTACGACGCTATGAAGGAGATGGACGACATCAACGGCGAGTTCAAGCGCACCGATGTCGCGATCGTGATCGGCGCCAACGACGTCACCAACCCCGCCGCCCGCAACGACACGAGTTCACCCATCTACGGCATGCCGATCCTCAACGTCGACGAGGCGCGGTCTGTGATCGTGTTGAAGCGGTCGATGTCCTCGGGCTACGCCGGTATCGAGAACCCGCTGTTCTTTGCCGACCACACCTCGATGTTGTTCGGCGACGCCAAGAAATCCGTCAGCCAGGTCATCGAGGAACTCAAGGTGCTGTAGCGGCCCGCTCAGATGATCTCGGAACCGCACCGATCCGGCATCGACATCTCCATGCGGGTATGCGCCATGCCCTGAGGCATCGGACGATGTCGTGGTGAGCAAGGTGGTCGAAAGCGGGCTTGCACGTTGCCCGCGATGCGTGTCAGTGGCGGACTACGTCTTCTTGGAGACAAGATCCGGCAGAGAGTCGTCCAACGGACAGTGGTCCCCCGGAGAGTGTTGGGGCCTTCGCTACGAAGTGCGCTGCCGAAAATGTGGTGAGTGCTACGGCGAAGACAGTCGGCCGGTGGCGCGTGATTCGGTCGCGGTCGCCGTTGCCGCACCGCCGATCGTGTGGCCCCCGGACCGGGAACCGGTCGAAGCGCGGGACTGGCGCAACGAGTTACGCGGACGGCTGTCCACGGCTGGCGACCAACTGTCCACGGCCGGCGGAGCACTCTCCGTGGCCGCGCAGCGCGGCAAAAGTGAAGTCGATGTATGGGTCCGTCGCACCCGCGGTTGGGTGCTGGACCGTCGGCTCAGACAGCGAGAAGGTCACACCGGGGGGTAGGCGGGTGGCGGGTACACCCCGCGCAGAATCCACGCCCACCAGTTGATGCCGTACTCCAGTTCGTCACTCACGTCGTAATCCGGATTCGGGTCCACCGCGATACCTCCCGGTCAGCTGTTGTCTGCATGCTGGCTCTCCGGTGGAGTCTAGACCCGCGGGACCCGCCGCAACATGGCAACCGCCCACCTAGACTGAACCAACCAGTTAGTCGACCCCTGGACCGCCGCGAGTGCGGTCCGGGCCCTGCCCATAGTGAGCCGCCATGCCTGAAGCCGTCACGACCAACGGGAAGTCTCGGCGCGAAGAGTTGTTGACGGTCGCCACCAAACTCTTCGCAGCGCGCGGCTACCACGGCACCCGCATGGACGACGTCGCCGAAGCGGTCGGCCTGAACAAGGCGACGGTCTACCACTATTACGCCAGCAAGTCGCTGATCCTGTACGACATCTACAAAGGTGCCGCCGACTTCACGATCCACGCACTCCACGACGATCCGTCGGCGTCAGCCCGCGAAACCATCTACCACTTCACCCGGCGCCTGCTCGTCGGCATCGCGAGCAACATCGAGCGTGCTGCCGTGTACTTCCAGGAGGGTCCCTACATCACCGAGTGGTTCACCGAGGAGCAGGTGGCCTACATCCGCGAGAAGGAGACTCAGGTCTACGAGCACGTCCGCGAGGTGATCGACCGCGGCATCGCCAGCGGGGAGTTCTACGACTGCGACTCGCACGTGCTCGCGCTGGGCTACATCGGAATGACGCTCGGCTCCTACCGGTGGCTGCGGCCGCAAGGCCGACGGACCGCGCAGGAGATCGCCGTCGAGTTCAGCACTGCGCTGCTGCGTGGCTTGATTCGCGAAGAGGCCGTGCGGGAGATCTCGCCGCTCGGTGTCGACATTGCCACAACCTGAGACACCAATCCCGCCCCGTCAGTTTTGGCGGTGGGCCGATATGCTCAGCCAATGCCGCTGGTAAGTACAACAGTCGAGGTCGCGGCCGAAGCCCGCTCGATCATGGCGATCGTCGCTGACTTCGAGAGCTATCCGCAGTGGAACGATGAGATCAAGGGCTGCTGGATATTGGCCCGCTACGACGACGGGCGGCCCAGTCAACTGCGCCTTGACGTGGTCGTGCAAGGGCAGGCCGGTACTTTCATCTCCGCCGTCTACTACCCCGGCGAGAGCGAGATCTACACGGTCCTGCAGCAGGGCGATCACTTGGAGAAGCAGGAACAGAAATTCTCGGTGGTAGCCCTGGGGGCCGCGTCGCTGCTGACCGTCGACCTCGACGTCGAGACAAAGTTGCCGATCCCCGCACCGATGGTCAAGAAGGCCATCGGTGACACGCTCGACTACCTGGCTGGCAACCTCAAGGCCCGCGCCGAACAACTCGACCCGAACTAGCGTTCAGGAGCACCAGACGTTGACCGTTCCATCTGGGCCGGCTACCGGGCAGCCCTACCTGGCGCGTCGCCGAAATTGGACCAACCAGCTCGCCAGGCATGCGCTGATGCAGCCCGACAGCACCGCGCTGAGATTCCTTGGCCGCACCACTACCTGGCGCGAACTCGACGGCCGGGTGAGCGCGTTGGCAGCCGCGCTGCGCCAGAGGGGCGTCACGTTCGGCGACCGCGTGCTCATTCTGATGCTCAACCGCACCGAGTTCATCGAATCGTTGCTGGCGATCAACAAGCTGGGGGCGATCGCGGTGCCGGTCAACTTCCGGATGACGCCGCCAGAGATCGCCTACCTGGTTTCTGACTGTCAGGCTCGCGTGATGATCACCGAGTCGGTGCTGGCTCCGGTGGCAACCGGGGCGCGCGAGCTGGACGCCACGCTGGCCACGGTGATCGTCGTCGATCCGGGTGGTCCGGCCGACGATCCGAATTCTTCTACTTTCCCGCACGAAGCTGCCTCCGACCACGGTGAGACGCTGGACTACGCGAAGGTGCTGGCCGAGAGTGAAGATCCGCGGCCCGACCTGGCCTTCCCCGACATCCCCGACGACTCGCCCGCGTTGATCATGTACACCTCGGGCACCACGGGCCGGCCGAAGGGTGCGGTGCTCACCCATGCCAACCTGGCCGGGCAGGCGATAACCAACCTGTTCACCAGCGGCGCCGACCTCAACCACGACATCGGTTTCATCGGGGTACCGCTGTTTCACATCGCCGGTATCGGCAACACCATCGTCGGCCTGCTGCTGAGCCGGCCGACGGTGATCTACCCGGTGGGCGCCTTCGACCCCGGTGAAGTACTCGACGTCCTCGAGTCCGAGCAGGTCACGGGAATTTTCCTGGTACCCGCGCAATGGCAGGCGATCTGCGCAGCCCAACGTGCCAAACCGCGCACGCTCAGGCTTCGGACCCTGTCCTGGGGCGCCGCGCCGGCATCGGACACCTTGTTGCGGGAGATGTCGCAGACCTTTCCCGGGGCGCAGATCCTCGCCGCCTTCGGCCAGACCGAGATGTCGCCCGTCACCTGCATGTTGTTGGGCGACGACGCCATCCGCAAGCTCGGCTCGGTAGGGAAAGTGATCCCCACCGTGTCGGCGCGGATCGTCGACGAGGACATGAACGACGTCCCCATCGGTCAGGTCGGCGAGATCGTGTACCAAGGACCCACGCTGATGGCGGGCTACTGGAATAAGCCCGAGGCCACCGCCGAGGCATTCGCCGGCGGTTGGTTCCACTCCGGCGACCTGGTGCGCCGGGACGACGAGGGTTACATCTGGGTGGTCGACCGCAAGAAGGACATGATCATCTCCGGCGGGGAGAACATCTACTGCGCCGAGGTCGAAAACGCGGTGGCTGCACACCCCGACATCGTCGAGGTCGCCGTGATCGGTCGAACGCACCCGAAATGGGGACAGATTCCGGTGGCTGTCGTCGTCCTGCGGATCCCGCCGGGAGCCGCCGATCCGACGTCGCTCGACCCGGCCGATCTCAACGATTTTCTGAACTCCAGGCTCGCCCGCTACAAACATCCCAAGGCGGTAGAAGTCGTTGATGCACTCCCACGAAACCCCGCCGGCAAGGTTCTCAAGACGGAGCTGAGGGCCCGGTTCAGTGGTTAGAACGCCCTCGATGGGCGCGAAAGTACCGTGACCGCACTTCTCGAACCGGATTCCCAATCCTCCGCTGAACACCCGACACCGGATGTGCGGCTGGCGTCATGGCCCGCCCGTGCGGGTGCATTTGCCGTGGACCTGGCACCCGGATTCGGTCTTCTCACGACAGCGGCGCTGCTGGCGCTGGCCGCACCACCGGCTGGCTGGCTGCGGTGGGTCTACACCGGTATCGGCGCGGCAACGCTGTTGGTGATGGCGCTGAACCGGCTCATGTTGCCCAACGTGATTGGCTGGACGCTGGGCCGCGCGCTGTTCGGGATCGCGGTGCGGCGCAGCGTGCCGAGCGGTTCGGGCGCAGATGTCGGCTTCTGGCGGTTGACGCTGCGGGAGCTGGCCCACCTACTGGACACCCTGGCCCTGTTCGTCGGCTGGATGTGGCCGCTGCGGGAGCGGCGGCGCCGGACGTTCGCCGATCTGGTGGCCGGCACCGAAGTGCACCGGGTCGAGCGGCCGGGGCGCGAAATGCGCCGACCCGTCGCGTCGATTCTCCTCGCAACAGCAATGTTGTGCACAGCGGCGGTATGCCTGAGCTATGCGCAGGTCTACCGACAGGAGCGCGCGGTGGACGCGGCGCGGGTGCAGATCGCCGAACAAGGACCCCGGATCGTCGAGCAGATGTTGAGCTACCACGCGAAAACCCTTTCGGAGGACTTCACCCGCGCGCAGACCTTGACGACCGACGGCTACCGGCCGAAGTTGCTCGCCCAGCAGCAGGCTGTGCAGGATGGCTTGCGCAACGGCGATGCCACCACCAACGAGTACCGGGCGGTCAGCGGAGCGATCCTGACCAATCCCGCTGTGACACCGGAGCGGGCGTCGATGCTGCTGGCGATGCAAGGCCAGCGCGGCACGATTCCCGAGGACCTCAAGTTCATCACCGCGACGGTGCGGGTGGACTTCGACAAGTCGCTGGACGGGCAATGGCGCGTCGCCGACCTGACCGTTCTGAAGAAGCCCCGGGTGAACCGGGCGGGCCCGTGAGCCCGCGGCGCCGTGTCGACGACGGCGACAACGGCGACAACGGCGACGAACCCCCCGCGAATGTCGTCCGCCCTGACTACTTCCGGGTGTCCCCCAAAGCTGCTCGGCGGTGGGGACTCCCGCTGGCAGCCGCGCTGGCCGCGGTGGTGATGGCAACAGCGATCACAGTCAGCGCGCTGATACTGTTCGGGCACGAGGTCGACCGTCGGACGGCGCTCAATGACGCTGCAGCCCTGGGTTTTACCCGTGAGTTCATGGCTGACTACACCACTCTTGACCCGTCCGATGCCAGCGGCTATGCCGACCGTATCCTCGCCCACGGCACTGGCGAGTTCGCGAAAGTCTTCAAGGAGAAGCAGAATGAAATTCTTGTTCAGGTCGCCGCCGCCGAGCCCTCACTAGGGACTGTACTGGAGGCCGGAGTTCAGCGGTGGAACGGGGACGGCAGCGTCGAGGTGCTGCTTGCGCTGAAGGTCGCCACGACGACGCCGGATGGCAAGTCGATGATTGAAACCGGAAGCCGCTGGGTCGCAACGACTGTCAACGAAGGACAGCGGTGGAAGATCAGCAACCTGGTGCAGGTGCTGTGAACAACGAGAGCAGCGGCGCTGCGACTGCGGGGCAACAGTAGGTCAGCTGAAGCCCAACCAGGCTGGCTGGGCGCGCTCGCGTGAGTCGCACAGCACCGCCATGGTGTCGCACGAACCTCGCGGCGCACCGGCCCCGGCCCACATCCCGCCGGTGTCGCGGCGCAGCACGATCGCCGAGGACCCCCCGCCGTCAAGCAGCACGGCGGTGTCGCTCCCCAAACCACGGAACAGGTCCTGGATCTGGTCCGGTGTGTAGTTGCCGCCCTGGAACACATACATCTCGTCACGATCGCTGGCGTAGGCGATGGCGGTGCGGGCCGCGCTGGGGCCGGGGTCGTTTAGTTGGCCGGTATCACCGGGCGCCAACAGGCCGATACCGGAGACGGCGACGAACCTGGTGCCCTTGTCGATCAGGTCCTTGATGACCGGCGAGGCCGCGTCGTAGTCCTCAAGGTGCTTGGGCGGCACAACGAATGGCGCCCCGGCCACCGGCATGATCATCGTCGACAGCACCTGCCAGTTCTCGTTCCCGCCGGAGAGGCCCTGCTTCCCCGCGTAGGCCAACGTGCCCGTCACCGCGACGTTGGTACGTCCCAATCCGCGGGTGTTGTCGACATAAGCGCCCAGCGGAGAACTGCAGCCGGTCGACTTCCACGAGCCGCCCTGCTGTCCGCGCACGTCGAAGAAATTGGCGTTGATCGCAATCGTCGGTTGGCCCAGCGCCTGCCACGCCTGCAGCGGCGGGTAGATCTCCGATGCCTGCCAAAGTCCCTCGCCGGTGCGGGCACGCGGATCGCCCTCACAGCGGGCCTGATAGCCGGTGTGGGAGTCGGCCAGCAGCCGCGGGGTGAGACGCTCCGAGGCGGCCTTGATGATCATCAGCCGGCCACCGTTGCTCATCTCGTACCAATTGCCGGCGGCGTTGAGCATCGGGGCGGGGAATCCGTTGCCGAAGTTGTAGACGAGGTAGGAGCCGCGGGTGTTGGCGATGGCGCCCGCCAGCAACTCGCGCGCGCCGGCCGCCGCGGCCACCGGAGTACCCGCGCAGGTGCCGAAAACCGCGCACACCATCGCCGAGGCAAGGGCGCGCATCACGCGCCGGGAGTTTGCGGCTGGAGTCGGCACCGGCGGCTCCTATCGGCATGCGGATGTCAGACGAATCTCGACGAGTTGACAACAGTCCCAGTAGACACACTGGCACCTTTCACCACACTGTCACCTTTCACGGTGGTGTCAACTTTCGTCACATCGGCATCACGGTCCGGTCGCGGGCTGGTCGCTACGTCGTTTGCTGACGTCGTTTGCTGACGTCGCGAATCTGCAAGAGTCGCGAATCTGCCAGAGTCGCGGTCCTGCCAGAGTCGCGGTCCTGCCAGAGTCGCGGTCCTGCCAGAGTCGCGGTCCTCGAACAGTCAGGAACCACGAGCGGTCAGGAACCAGGGCCGGTCAGGAACCAGGACCAGTTAGCGACCAGGAGCGGCTAGTCGGGTGGTGCGAGCCGGTAGATGGCATCGGCGGCGTCATCGGTGATGTAGATCGCGCCATCGGGCCCGGCTATCGCAGCCACCGGCCGACCCCAACGTGACCCGTCTTCAGCCTGGAAACCGCCGACGAGCGTCTGCTGGTCGTCCAGATCGCCGTCACGCCAGGGGTAGAACGACACCTCCGGCGCCCGCGGCGGCTGCCGGTTCCACGACCCGTGGATGCCGACCAATGCTCCGCGCGCGTAGGGCTCGGGTAGGCCGCCGTCGACGAAGCTGAGCCCAAGCGGCGCCGAGTGCGCGCCGAAGCTCTGTTCCACCGGGGGCAGTGCAGCGCAGTCCATCAGGACTCCGTCGGGGTTGGTCTGCACATCGCGGATGAACGGTAGGTCCGCGGGGCCAGCCGCAGCATTGTCGGAATTGCAATAGGGCCAACCTAATTCGCGGCCGGGAGTCAACCGGGCCAGCTGTTCGGGCGGGTGCTCATCCACATAGTCAGCAATGACCCGCCCGTAGTCGGGGCCTGGCTCGGGGAATGCCACGTTGTCTCGCCCGTTGACCGCCGTCCATAGCGAACCGTCGGGAGCCACCGCGAGGCCGGTTCCATTGCGAACACCGGTGGCGAACGGTGCCGCCGGCCCGCCGCTCGGCGGGACGGCCATGATCGTCGCCCGGGGCGGATCGGCAGCGCGGTCAGCAGCCGAGATGTTGCCCGTCGACCCGATGGAGAAGTACACCGCGCCATCCGGTCCGACGGCCACGCTTTTCAGCGCGTGCGAGTAGGCGCCACGCAGCTCCGGGCTTCGGGCGTCCGGCAGATCGCCGGCGACGATCCGCTGATTCGAGGCCGCCCCGGCGGCGTAGTCGTAGGCGTCGACCTGATCGCTCTGCGCCACATAGAGAGTCGATCCCGAGAAAGCCAGACCATGCGGCTGATCAAGGCCCTCGAGCAGTATCGACTCCTCGGGGGGTCCGGCAGCCGCGGGTTCGAAACGCAGCACCCTGCCGGCGCTGGGGATCGACACCAGCAGATCTCCGTCGGGGGTCCAGACCGCCAGTCGCGGCTTGGACGTCCGTGCCCAGACCGACAGCGTCCACCCCTGCGGCACCACGGCCCGGCGCGGCTCGTCGAACGGCGCCGCAGCGCGATCAGGATCGACGCGGACCGTCACCTCCGTTACCTGCGGGACAGCCGACGGGTCTGTCGTGGCAGTCGGGACCGTGCCGCGGCCAGAGGTGTCAGTGCCCTCGCGCGCAGGTACGTCAGTGCACCCCGCTAGCAGCATCATGGCCAGCAGAAGCGCACCGGTTCGCTTATGCCGCAACGAGTTCCGCATGCATCTCCCAGACCAGGATCTCAGCGGACTTACTTGCAGTGAGGCGCTGGCCGCCGGTTGCGGTGAACCGCACCGCGTCGCCCTCCAGCAGCGGGCCCGCGTCCTCCAGGATGACCTCGCCCCTTGCCACAAACAGGTGCAGATAGGGGGCCTCGGGCAATTCGATGCTCTGACCCGACTGCAGGCGCGCACCGTGCAGAGCAGCATGGCGGTTGCCGATCGTGATCGCCGCCGCATCGCTGTGCTCGGGCATGCCAGAGGCGATCGTCACCAGGTTGCCCCGCAGCAGTTCGTCCTCGATCTCGACCTGTTGATAACCCGGGGTGACACCCGACTCGTCTGGAGCCACCCACATTTGAACGAAATGCACTGTTTCGCTGTGGGATTGCTCGCCGGTCAGCGTCCAGGAATCGTTCTTCTCCGAGTGCAGGATTCCGCGCCCAGCCGACATTCGTTGAGCCAGACCCGGGTAGATGACACCGGAATGGCCGGTGGAATCCTGGTGCACCAGAGAACCGCGCAGCACCCACGTCACGATCTCCATGTCGCGGTGCGGATGAGTGTCAAAACCGGTGCCGGGCTTCACGACATCATCGTTGTTGACCAGCAGCAGACCGTGATGGGTGTTGTCGGGTTCGTAGTGGCTGCCGAACGAGAACGAATGCCTGGATTTCAGCCAGTCAATCTCGGTAGTGGCGCGGTCGCCGGCGCGCCGGACATCGACGATGCTCTGGGTACTGGTCACTACGATCACTCCTCCGGAGTCATTGCCAGCCTAGGTGGCCGTCACGACGTCGACAACATGGATGATGCGTCATGTATTCCGGTACGGTGACGCCATGAAGTGGCTCAGCGACGAACAACAGCAGATCTGGCGCAGCTACCTCACAATGGTAGGAAGCCTGCGCACCGCAATGCACCGTCAGCTACAACAGGATTGCGAGCTCTCGCTGTCTGATTACGACGTACTCGTCGCACTCTCAGAGCAGGGGCCGCTGCGGATCAACGAGCTCGGCGAACTCATCGGGTGGGAACAGAGCCGGGTCTCACACCAACTTCGCCGGATGCGGGGACGCGGACTGCTGGAACGCGAGGGCGATGACGACGACCGGCGGGGCGCGACCGTGACGATCACCGACACGGGCCTATCCGCCCTGCGAGCAGCCGCCCCCGGGCACGTTGACCTGGTACGTAGCGTGGTCTTCGACGGACTGTCCGCAGCGCAGCAGCGCACGTTCGGTTCGGCGATCGATACGATTCTCGCCAGGATCGGGACCAGCGCGCCTGGCGCTCCGACAACAACAGGCCGGTCACAGACCCGGGAGCCCGACGCAGCCCGCTAGTCTCCGTGGATGCCCGTGGCCCACAGTGAACGCAGTTTTGACGGCGTCGACGGCGTCCGCATCGTGTACGACGTGTGGACTCCCGACACCCAACCTCGTGGGTTGGTGATCCTCGCGCACGGGTACGGCGAGCACGCCCGCCGCTACGACCATGTCGCGGCACGATTCGGTGCAGCCGGATTGATCACCTACGCGATCGAACACCGCGGTCACGGTCGTTCGGGCGGCAAGCGGGTATATCTGCGCGACATCTCCGAATACACCGAGGACTTTCACACCCTGGTAGGCATCGCCGCGGCCGAGCACCCTGACCTCGCGCGCATCGTGCTGGGTCACAGCATGGGCGGCGCCATCGTCTTCGCCTACGGTGTCGAACACGTGGGTGACTACACCGCGATGGTGCTGTCCGGTCCCGCCGTAGCCGCCCAGGACTCGGTGTCGTCGATGAAGCTGCTGCTGGCCAAGGTGATGGGCAGGCTGGCGCCCGGACTGCCGGTGGAGGCCATAGCCGCCGATGCTGTCTCCCGGGACCCTGAGGTGGTTGCCGAATACGAGGCCGATCCGCTGGTGCACCATGGCAAGCTTCCCGCCGGAATCGGGCGGGCACTGATCGAAATCGGAGAAACGATGCCGCAGCGTGCGGGCGCTATCACTGCGCCACTGCTGGTGGTGCATGGGGAAGGGGACAGTCTGATCCCGGTGGAAGGCAGCAGGCGATTAGTCGAGTGCGTGGGCTCCCAAGACGTGTACCTCAAGGTGTATCCGGCGCTCTACCACGAGGTGTTCAACGAGCCCGAACAGGCGGTGGTGCTCGACGACGTCACAGCCTGGATCGAGTCGAAATTGTGAAAGCACGTGTCGCTGCAAAAACCCGTCCCGTTGCGAGACCCCGCGCCGTCGCGACAACCCGTGTCGCTGCGACAGCCCGCGTCATCGCCAAAACTGTTGTAGTTCTGGTTTTTTCGCTCGCCACCCTGATCGTCGGTTGCTCGACGGGCACGCAAGAGCAGGCCCCGTGGGTGGACGAGGAGGTGACTTTCGAAGCTGACGGGCTCACTCTGCACGGAACATACCGGCACCGCTCCGGCGATGAACCCGCGCCCGCGGCGCTGCTGATCTCGGAGAGCGGCAACACCGACCGCAACGGCGACAACCAGGTCGCGGGTCCGATCGGCAACATGCGTCAACTGGCCGAATTGCTCTCGGGCCGCGGCGTTGCCAGTCTGCGTTACGACAAGGTGGGGACGGGGAGAACCGGGCTGGGCCCCTTCCAGCAGAATCCCCAGGACGTCGTCAGCCCCGTCTATACCGCCGGCGCCCAGTCCGCACTGCGCTTCCTCGCCGAACGCCCGGCCAGCGACCCGGAGCGTCTGTCGGTCTACGCGGTGGGCGAGGGTGCCATCCACGCCATGACGCTGGCCGGCGACAAGAGCGCCAGCGCGCCGAGGGTGCACTCACTGGGCCTTCTCCAGCCGATGCCGGGCCGGTACCTCGACATCATCACCAACCGGGTGACAGCCGACGGGTCGCCCGAGACGGTGGCAGCGTGGCGGGCCGCCGTCGAGGAGATTCGCAGCAAAGGGACCGTTCCCACCACACTGCCCGACGGCCTGGGATCGATTGTGAACCCAGGCAATGTCAGGGCCGTCGTCGAAGCCGACAACATCGACCCGCTGGCACTGGCCGCGGCGGTACCCGCGGGAACCCCGGTGCTGCTGACGTGCTCGGACGCCGACAGCCAGGCCCGCTGTGAATCCATGCAACCGCTGGTCGATGCGTTGCAGCACACCACGCTGACGGTCGTCGAATTCGACGGTGTCAGCCACGTGTTACGTGACGATGCCAGCGACAGCATCGCCAACTACGCCAACCAGGGCCCGCTCTCGCCGCAACTGGTCGCCGCACTGGACGACTTCGTCGGCGAGTAGCCGCGGAGCTGCCGGCTCCTGTGGATGAAAACCGCTGTGGGGATAAGGGAAACTGCTATCGATGAAACGTCCTACCCCTGAGCTAGCCTCTCGATCATGAGCACCGACGACAAGCTGCTGGCCCGGATCGCGGCGCTGCTGCGCCAGGCCGAGGGCACCGACAACCAACACGAAGCCGACGCTTTCATGGCTGCCGCGCAGCGGCTGGCTACAGCGGCGTCGATCGACCTTGCGGTGGCACGCTCGCACGCGGACAAACGCACGAAGGCTCAGACACCGGCGCAACGCACCATCACCATCGGCGACCCGGGTGCCCGGGGCCTGCGCACCTATGTGCAGCTGTTCGTGGTCATCGCGGCAGCCAACGACGTCAAATGCGACATCGCGTCAAATTCGACGTTCGTATACGCCTACGGCTTCGCAGAGGACATCGATGCCAGCCATGCGCTCTACACCAGCCTTGTCATGCAGATGGTCCGCGCATCGAAGGACTACATCTCCTCGGGTGCGCACCGGCCGACTCCCACGATCACCGCACGGATCAATTTCCAACTCGCGTTCGGGGCCAGGGTCGGCCAGCGGCTGGCGGAAGCACGCGAGCAGGCGCAGCAGGAAGCGACTCAAGGGCCGGCCAGCATCCCGGGTTCTGCGGTTGCGTTGCGCAACAAGGATCTCGAACTCAAGGACTACTACCGCCAGACATCCCGCGCCCGAGGAAAGTGGCGAGCGACCAGCGCGACCGCGGGCTACTCCTCGGCGGCACGGCAGGCAGGTGACCGGGCCGGCCGTCGGGCCAGGCTGGGCGGCAACTCCGAGCTGGCCGGCGCGCGCTCGGCACTGGAGCGGTGACCCGGGACGCACAGCGGGCAAAGGTATATGCCGCAGAGGAATTCGTCCGCAACCTGTTTGACCGGACCGCCGAGCACGGCGATCCGGTGGTGGACTTCTTCGGTACCCAACTCACGCTGCCGCCGGAGGCGCGTTTCGCTTCGGTGCGAGCGGTCCAACGCTACGTCGACGAGGTGCTGTCCCAGCCGGCGGTACGAGGGCGTTGGCCTGTTGCTGCTCCGCTGCGGGTGCGATCGCGCAAGGGTGCGACCGCGGCGCATTATGAGCGCGAGGGCAACGACGCGACGATCGCGGTGCCGGAAGGACGCGCGGTCTGGGCGCTGCGGGAGCTGGTGGTCTTGCACGAGATCGCGCACCACCTGGCGGAATCCGATCCGCCACACGGACCCGTGTTCGTGGCCACGTTCTGCCAGCTTGCCGCGATGGTGATGGGTCCGGAGGTCGCGTACGTGCTGCGGGTCGTCTACGCGAAGGAAGGGGTCCGTTAGCTCCCGGCGGCAGCGGCAGACGCTCCACACGAATTCCCCTACGGCTTAGCCGGTTTAGTTTTCGAGCTTCAGGACGGTTAGTTTTCGACGCAATCATCGGGGACCGTCACGGCTGACACGATGTGAAAACTGGGACCCACCTAAGGCCATCGACGCTGCAGTAACCATCAGCGATCTGCGTGTGCCGCCGGGCAATCGGCTGGAGAAGCCAACCGGCGACCGTGCAGGTCAGTACAGCATCCGCGTGAACGACCAATGGCGACTCTGCTTCACCTGGAGCGCCGGCGGTGCATCGAACGTCGAGTTCGTCGACTACCACTAGAAGAGGGCGGGCCGTATCAACGAAACCGTTCACGGCAAGCGGGCGATCACCGCCGACACTGCGCTTCGACTGTCGCGTGCGCCAGGGCTCAGCGACATGTTTTTTATCAACATGCAGGCCCGGTACGACGCCGAAGTCGCGTGGGACAAACTGGCGGTTGATCTCGACATGATTGAACGAATCGCCTGATCCTCGACCGACCCGGACCGCGTAGCGTCCTTCGTATGACTGCGCCCGATTGGGTCTCACTCGACGAACTTTTCGACCGTGTCCTGCATACCGAGGACGACGCGCTTCGGGCGGCACGGGAGGCCGGCGCGGCAGCCGACATGCCCGCTATCGAGGTCTCTGCGCAGCACGCCAAACTATTGGCGCTGCTGGTTAAGATCGCCGGCGCACGCCGGGTGCTCGAGATCGGGACACTGGCCGGTTACAGCACCATCGCGCTGGCCCGCGCGGTCGGGCCGAATGGCGCCGTTGTGTCGCTGGAGCACAAACCCAGCCACGCCGAAGTGGCGCGGCGCAACCTGGAGCACGCCGGGGTTGACGCCCAGGCCGAGGTGCTTGTCGGTGCCGCGCTGGACACTTTGGCGCAGCTGCAGCAGCGCGGCGAGGTGTTCGACCTTGTATTCGTCGATGCAGACAAGGAGAACAACATCGCCTACGTGGAGTGGGCGATCGCCCTGGGGAGGCCCGGCACGGTCATCGTGGTCGACAACATCGCGCGCAACGGCCGGGTGCTCGACCCGAAGCCCGCCGATCAGCAGGCGCAGGCCGTGCACGACATGCTGGTCATGATGGGCGCGCATCCAAGGCTGGACACCGCCGCCATCCAGACGGTCGGCACCAAGGGCTGGGACGGCTTCGCGGTGGCAGTCATCGCATAACGCGAGTCAAGGACCCCGAGTCAGGGGGCGGCATCCGGCTCCCACAACGACGCTCCCGCCGCCTCGTGCAGCGCCTCGACGATCGCGGCCTCGTGGTTGAGGAACCTGTCGGTAGGTGCGGGCACGGAGATCGCCACCACATGCCCGCCGTGGAGGCGGCCGGCGACCGCGGCTGCCGAGATGCCGACGGTGTGCTCATCGCGGTCATAGGCGATTCCGGTGCTGCGCACCTCGAGAATTTCTCGGCGTAGTTGGGCCACCGTCGCGGGTTCGAACGTGGCGAGCACCGCGCACAGTTCGTCGTCCTCCAACGTGGCCAGCGCTGCCTTGCCATTCGCGGTGTCCTGCAGCGGGAATCGGCCGCCGATAGCCGAAACCGCCCGCAATCGGTGGGTGGACTCGATTTGATCGATGAACCACATCTGCCGCCCGCGCAGCACCGACAGGTCCACGGTCTCGCCAGTGGCCAACGCGATCCGCTCGATCACCGGCCGCAGCATCGCCGCGAGGTGTGCACCGTCCGCGCTGGCCAGGCCGAGTAAGCGATCGCCGAGGCGGTAGTGGCCGCTGTCGTCGACCGCGGCGAAACCCACTTCGACAAGCGCGACCAGCAGTCGGCGGGCGGTGGATTTGGCAAGCCCGAGGTTGGATCCGATGTCGACCAGGCGCAGCCGGCTCGGAGCGGTGGCGATCTCGTCGAGTGCCGAGGCGGCGCGGCGCAACACCTGCAGACCGTCTTCGCGACCGTCGGATGCAATCCGTTGATCCTCTTCCGTGGCAGCCATGCAGACACTATATTGATCCGTATTCCGGATCGCCACGATTCGCTATTCGGATCTATCTGATGGAAGGTCGGCGAGATGCAGGATCGGCCCACTATCGGAGAAACGCGGCACTACTTCCGTGGTGATGATGGCTACGAACAAGCTCGATCACAGACGGTGTGGAACGCCCGTACCCCGCAGCGATACCCCGAGGTCGTCGTTCAGGCCGTCGACGTCGACGACGTGGTCGCCACCGTCCG
>ERZ888423.1395-NODE-1395-length-20901-cov-13.325578_pt1 | contig 20901 bp, 19 predicted proteins | sample MGYA00520523_ERZ888423 | MGnify/ENA primary metagenome ERZ888423 (study PRJEB32303, sample SAMEA104408611) | aquatic metagenome | biome: Brackish water; feature: Pelagic; material: water | place: Baltic Sea | collected 2014-06-08T10:24:00 | depth 30,27 m ...
TGGTTGCGGATATAACTCAGCACCGGTCGGTTCAGGTGCAATGCAGGGTTGTTTAGCACCGGCAGAAAACTGGCGCCATCGAGGTACCGACTGCCATCGGGGAATACCGGCTCATCTACACCTGTGATTTCCAGCAGTGTCGGGTAAATATCGAGCAGCGATACGGGGCTATGGACTACCTCGCCTTGCGGAATGCCGGGGCCTGCCATCATCATCGGAATGCGGTTAACCGTTTCCCAAAGCGTCCACTTGGCTACATGTCTTTTCTCACCAATGGTATAACCGTGGTCGCTCACCAACAGGATAATCGTATTATCTGCCAGTTCGGGGTGCGCTTCCAAACCATCCAGCACACGGCCAATCTGATGGTCGATGTACTGCACCGCAGCCATGTAGTTCATGGCGTAATGCGCAAAAAAGGTGCGTGTGATGATTTCATTCAGTTCCGTTCCGCTGTAGAGTGCCGCCAGGCCGGGTATTACCTGTGCCAAACTAACCATGCTATCGATGAAACTGTTGAGTTCACCTTTGTCTGCCAGGTTTTGTGCAATGCTTCCCTCCGGCAGGGCATAATAATCGGCAAACTCTCCTTCCGGTGGCTGAGGGGGCATGATGAAACCGTTGACCGGGTAGCGATCGGCGGGATAATTGTAAGGCTTGCTACCCATGATTTCGTTCAGGTTTTCCTGCCACCATTGCGGATAATATTTTTCGGGAATAAAACGATCGGAATGGGGTTGCTTAAATCCGAGCGCCAGGAAGAAAGGCCTTCCGCATGCTGACTCTGTCCCCGATGCATAATTGTCCATGAACAGCAAGGCACTGTCGGCAATGCGATAATCTCTGAGCTGGCTTTCCAGTTCATTCGGAATGGCACCGAACGAAAAAATGCCGAGGTATTTGTAGGCCTCGAATTCGGCTGTTACGCTGCCTGTCTCCCCGAAGTTGATCATCCGGTTCCAGGATTGACCTCTTGCACAATCATTGCCGCCGGCAGCGTCGTAATCGTTATTGCTGGGATTGTGGAACACCTTATTGATGGCATAGGTGAAATACTCCCCGCTGTCTTTCAATATTTCAGGCAGGGTGTACACCAGCGCATTATCCTGTACTTCGTTGAAATTGTTGCGAAACTCAGTTATGTAATCTGTGTTATCGAATACTTGCGTATAATTTACATCTTTCCCGGACAGCATACTGGCTCTCGAAGGAGCGCAACCCGGGCTGGTAGCAAAGGCGTTGTTGAACAGTAAACCTTCCGCAGCCAGGCGATCCAGATTAGGCGTTTGTATTTGCGGATGACCACTCATCGAAAACTGGTAATCGTTGAGGTCATCTACGATAATGAAGAGGATATTCGGCTGTTCAGGCAATTGAGCACGCAATGAACAGGCAGTAAGCAAGAACAATATGACCCAGAAAAGTCTCATGACGGGAGGCTAAAATACTATAATTCAAAGCCTTTCCCTAATGGTGGCGCTCAGGGGCTGACACGTTCAATACGAACGCCAACATCCAGTACGTGGGGCAACGGATCTATGCGCATATCCTGCGTTAGGCTGAATGTGTGGTAACCGGCTTTGGGAAAGTGCACGTTCGTGCGTATGAGTACGGTGGTATAGCAGATGCCGTCGAGGCAGTTGCCGTGCCAGGTGCCACTGGGGTCGGCAAGGCTGAGTTCCACTTTATCGGTGAGCCGGGTGCTATCGGGAAGCAGGGTTTGCAACTTGAGCCAGAGGTTGCTGTAATCGAAATCGGTGGTATGCCGAATGTTCACAAAGACATTATAAGCTGCACTGGTATCGGGTATTTGTACGGTAAACTCTCTGGTATCGGCGTAGAACCATCCATCTACGGACACCGGCTCATTTTTTTCGTACACCCTACCGGGGTCGCAGGAGGCCAGCATCAGTATGCTGCCCGACCAAAATAAAAGGTGCAGGAGGTGTTTATTCCTCATTTCCCTTGTTGCGGTTTTGATTGCGGTTATTGCCTCTGTTGCGGTTGTTGCGTCTGCGCCGGTTTTGACCCTCTCCCTCCGGTTTCTGGTCTCTGGGAGGCCTGTTGTTATCTCCGGATTTTGCTTCTGCTTGCTGACCGGCGGGCTTGTTGCGGTTACCCCTGTTGCGGTTACCTGTTTTCTTGCCCGATGGACGACCTTTTTTACCAGCTTTTTCAATGGTCTTCAAGGTAACATGTCCTGTAAGGTCTTCGTATTTCTCTTCTTCCTTCGGCACTTCGTACACGATAAACGCGTCGAGGCTATCGGGCATTTCTCCCTTTTTGATCTGGCTTCTAATTTCGTGAATCCGATCAACGGGAATGATGGCGGGCTTGGTACTTCCTTCCAGCTCGTATACCATCTTCATGTGGAAGATATCGGTCTTCACGAGTCGGGCTACGCCATTTTTGGTGCGGATGGTATCCATGTCCTTGGGGAAGGAAGCCAGTGCATCCATATAAGTATCGAGCTCATAGTTCAGGCAGCATTTCAGGCGGCCACACTGACCGGAAAGCTTAGCCTGGTTGATAGACAGGTTTTGATAGCGGGCCGCTGAGGTGGATACCGATTTAAAATCGGTGAGCCAGGTAGAGCAGCACAGCTCCCGTCCACAGGAGCCTATTCCGCCGATTTTTCCCGCTTCCTGCCGGGCACCAATCTGGCGCATTTCCACTTTCACCTTGAATTCGCGGGCGTAAATCTTGATCAGTTCGCGGAAGTCGACACGGTCATCGGCAATGTAGTAGAAGGTTGCTTTTTTGCCGTCTCCCTGGTATTCCACTTCGCCCACTTTCATGTCAAGGCCCAGTTCTCTGGCAGCCGTGCGTGCCCGTATCATGGTAGCACCTTCCTTCGCGCGGCTTTCGGTGAGGCGCTCCAGCTCGCGTTCGTCTGCTATTCGAAGAATGGCCGGCAGCTTGGACTGCAGGGAAACCTTGCGTTTTTTCATTTGCAGGCGCACCAGTTCCCCCGAGAGGCTGATCCTGCCAATATCGTATCCTGTATCGGCTTCCACCACCACCATATCGCCGGTCATCACATCCAGCTGGGAGGGGTTGGCAAAGAACCCTTTGCGCAATCCGTTCTTAAAGCTGACTTCGTATATCTGAAAACGCAGTTCGAAAGGTATAGGCAGGTTGGCCAGCCAGTTATGTGTGTTTAATTTGTTGCATCCGCCGGTCATACAATTCCCGTTGCTTCCACATCCTGCAGGCACACCGCCCGCTGTCGCTACTGAACATCCACTACAACTCATATCAACAAAGTTACATATCCGCGTCGTTAAAAACAGCAGGAAGCGGAGATGCGGGTACTCCGCGGAACAAACGCATCAGAGTGACTGACATTTGTGTCATCATGATTTTGCTGTTGGCATTGCGCTCTATCAGGTAAGTATATCGGTCGAACAGCTGAATAAGCTGGCTGGTCGCTTCGGGTGTCAGTACCTTGGCCAGGCCTGTTACCAGCTGGATTTCACCCTCCGTGAGCCGGTTGAGTTGCTGGGCACCGCTTTGTATCAGCATGACTTCTCTTCCTACGTGCATGCCGTAGTTGAAGAAGGCTTTTTGCTGTTCTTTGGGTTGCTTGACAAAATCATTGATCCAGTTGAATATTTCCTGTCTGCCGGGGCGATTGCACCATCGCAGCCATTGCTGCAGTTCGCGTGTCATTCCCGAATCGGCTACGTGCAATAACTCCATGGCCCGACTGAAATTGCCGTTGCTGAGAATGGCAATCTGCTGTGCACTGGCAGCTGTAAGACCTTCTTTTTCCTCCAGCGCGCTTGCCAGGTCCTTGTCGGAAAGCCGGGCAAACCGCACTGTTTGCAGGCGGGAAAGGATGGTGTTCAGAATGCGGTCGGGGTTGTGGCCCACCATCAGAAAAACGGTGTTGTCGGGTGGTTCCTCAATCAGCTTTAACAAACGGTTGCCTTCTTTTTCCAGAAACTCCGGCAGCCATAGTATCAATATTTTGTAGGTCGATTCAAATGTTTTGAAAGAAAGCCGGTGAATGATTTCATGGCATTCTTTTGCATTGATATTGCCCTGCTTGCTTTCATTTCCACTGTATCGAATCCAGGACTGGTAGTTACCGTAAGGATTTTCGCTCAGGAACTGCCGCCATTCGGGCAGCCAGTCGGCGCATTTTTCTCTTCGGTCTTCCTTTTTATCGCCTGCGACTATAAACGGGAACGTGAAATGGATGTCGGGGTGAATGAACTTTTGCGCTTTCTGGCAGGATGCACAGGTTCCGCAGGCATCTTCGGGTGTTCGATTTTCACAATTGAGGTATTGCGCGTAGGCCAGCGCCATGGGCAGGTTACCGCAACCTTCGGGACCCAGGAACAACTGGGCATGGCTGATGCGGCCCTCCTGTATGCTGGACAGCAAGCGCTTCTTCAAATCCTCGTTTCCAATAACCTCTCTGAACAACATAGGTGGCCACTAAGATACAAAAGGACCTTCCGCATTGGACAAATAAGCTTTAGTTTTGAAACAAATGTTTCCGCCAGCTTGTTAAACCATTATGCGCACAGCAGTATACAGAAGAGCCACATTCAATGCAGCCCACAGGCTGAACAACCCGGCCTGGGATGCCGAAAAAAACAAAGCGGTATTTGGGTTGTGCAACAACGATAACTACCACGGCCACAATTACACCCTCATTGTGAAGCTGGTAGGAGATGTCGATCCTGAAACAGGATACGTGATTGACCTGAAGGTGCTCAATGACCTGATAAAAGAAGAGGTAACAGGACCCTTGGACCACAGCAATCTCAACCTCGACCGTCCCGAATTTGCCACCCTCAATCCATCGGCAGAAAACATAGCAAGGGTGATCTGGGAGAAGCTGCGCAAACGCCTCGACGACAGCATGGATTTGCAGGTCCGTTTGTACGAGACCGACAACAATTTTGTAGAATACCCCGCCTGATTACTGGTAGCGAAATGTATTGCCATGGTGCAGCAACTTATGCACCGGACATTTACCTGCAATGACCTGCAAGCGGTCTACCATTTCCTGCGACAAAGGCTTGCTGTAGGATAGTCCAATGGTAAAGACAGGTGTTGTTCCGCTCCGGTCGAGTTCCACCTCTACTGCAATATCACCTGTGTCCCATTCCTTGCGGTTGGCATACATGCGCAAGGTAATACCGATGCACGATGCCAGCGCGGCACACAATGTTTGCGAAGGGGTTGCTCCGAGATCTTTTCCGCCGGAAGTGGCGGGCTCATCCAGCACCAGTTGGTGGTTGGCTGCTGTTACCCGGGTGGCGTATGGTTCTGTTCCCGTTACGGCACTTACCTTAATGATTTGTTCCACGATACTTTTTTTTCAAAGTAGCCATTTTCGGTCCGTATTAACAACTCTTAACCCAATAAATGTAATAATACCTTGACTTTGGCACTCTTAGAATGTTAAATTTGCCGTCACTCTAATAGCATTAAAAAAGTAACCACTTATGACAGAGACAACAATCGCCTCGGATATTCAGGCGCTGAATGAGCGGATACACACGGAAAGTGCCTTTATCGATTTGCTTCGGATGGAGACTTCCAAGGCTATTATCGGACAAAAATACATGCTCGACCGCCTCTTGCTGGGCCTGCTGGCACAAGGGCATATCTTACTGGAAGGTGTACCCGGACTGGCAAAGACCCTGGCCATCAAAACACTTTCATCGGCGGTAGATGCGCGCTTTTCGCGTATTCAGTTCACGCCCGACCTGCTGCCTGCAGATCTGGTAGGTACCATGGTGTACAACCAGAAGGAAAATAACTTCCTGGTAAAAAAAGGACCTGTTTTTGCCAACTTCATTCTGGCAGATGAGATCAACAGGGCACCCGCCAAAGTGCAAAGTGCGTTGCTTGAAGCCATGCAGGAGCGCCAGGTAACCATTGGTGAAAACACCTATAAGCTGGAAGAGCCCTTTTTGGTGCTGGCCACCCAGAACCCCATAGAGCAGGAAGGTACCTATCCGCTGCCCGAAGCACAGGTAGATCGCTTCATGCTCAAGGTGGTGATTACCTATCCATCTAAAGAAGAAGAACAGCAAATCATCCGCCAGCAGGTGGGAGGAGCACTGGCAGGCATCAATAAGGTGGTGAGCACGCAGGAAATTTTGCGCGCCCGCCAGAGTGTCCGCGAGGTATACATGGATGAAAAGATAGAGCAATACATTCTCGATATTGTTTTCGCATCGCGCGATCCGAAAGCTTACCGCCTGAAAGACATCGCTCATCTGATTGCCTACGGCGGTTCGCCCAGGGCTTCCATTAATCTCGCACTGGCCAGCAAGGCATATGCCTTCATTAAACGGCGCGGATATGTCATACCGGAAGATGTGCGTGCGGTTTGTCACGATGTGATGCGCCACCGCATAGGACTGACCTATGAAGCCGAAGCGGAAAATATTACTGCTGATGAAATCATTGCACAAATACTCAATGTGGTAGAAGTGCCCTGATGTGCAGAACGCCAAAAAAGAAAGCTACGCATGGATAAGGCTACCTTACTCAGGAAGGTTAGACTGATCGAAATCAAGACGAAGGGATTGTCGCAGCAACTCTTTTCCGGAGAGTACCACTCCGCGTTTAAGGGAAGGGGTATGTCTTTTAGTGAGGTGCGCGAATACCAGTACGGCGATGATGTGCGCAATATCGACTGGAATGTTACCGCGCGCATGGACCATCCCTATATCAAGGTGTTTGAAGAGGAAAGAGAGCTTACCGTCATGTTGCTCATCGATATCAGCCGGTCTGCTTTTTATGGTACCCGCCAGCAAATGAAGAATACCCTCATTACCGAAATAGCAGCAGTGCTGGCTTTTTCCGCCGCCAACAACAACGACAAGGTGGGGGTGATTCTCTTCAGCGACAGGATAGAGCGTTTCATACCGCCTAAAAAAGGACGCTCGCATATTCTGCGTATTATCAGCGAGCTGCTCGATACAGAGCCGGAAGGCAGGGGAACTGACATCGCCATGGCACTGGAATACTTCAGCAATGTGGTACGCAAAAGAAGCATTGCATTTTTATTCAGCGATTTCATGGCACCCGATTACAGCCGGCCCCTGCGCATAGCGGCGCGCAAACACGACCTGGTGGGACTGCGTATTTACGATGCCACGGAAGCAGAAATGCCTTCGGTTGGTCTGCTGCGGGTTGAAGATGCAGAGACCGGGCTGTGGACCTGGATGGATACTTCCGATAAAAAAATTCAGAATACATATATAAAAAATTACAGAGATAAGGTGCGGGATTTCGAGCAGCGGTTTACAGCCGCCGGTGCCGATACGTTGAGTATTGCAACCGACCAGCCGTACTTCACCGCCTTGCATCAGTTTTTCAGAAAACGCATTAACAGGAGATGATTCAAAAAGGCTTCATATGGATATGCCTACTTTCGCTGACGCTTGCCGCGCAGGGACAGTCTGCCGTATCTGTGCAGCTGCCGGACAAGGAATACCTTATCGGCGACTATCTCCGTCTATCCGTAACAGCCACAACAGATACCCTGCACAGCATCAGCTGGCCTGCTCCGGAAAGTTTTTCCGATAATCTGGAGGTGATATCTGCCGCGCCGCTTGATACCCTGCAGGAAGCAGGCAGCATTACCTACTCCACTGAAATCATTTTCAGTGCCTACGACTCCGGTAATTATCTGATTCGCCGGGTACCGTTTCTCATCACCGACAAGCAGGGCACAGATACTTTATATACCGATAGTATAGCGGTCCGTATAGAGACGCTGCCGGTAGATACCACGCAAGCGTTTAAGCCCATTAAGGAGAATCTGCAAGTAGACTATAAAGACCGCAGATGGATGTACTACACAGCCGGTGGTCTTGTGTTGCTCGCATTGCTTCTGCTCGCCCTGCGCTGGTGGAAGCGACGCAGGAAACAGGTGGCTGCCGCTCCGGTGATGGCGAAAACCAGTCTATCGCAATGGGCACTCGGACAGTTACAGCAAATTGAACAGCAACAATACTGGCAGCAGGGTCAGGTTAAAGAATACTATACGGCGCTCACCAACGTATTGCGGATGTACCTGGAGCAGAGATTCGACATCCGCGCCATGGAGGCTACAAGCGATGAGGTAGTAGAACAAATGAGCCAATTACAAATAGAAACAAATACTATTCAACAGATTTTGCAATTGGCAGATATGGCAAAGTTTGCCAAGTCCAGACCTGTAGGGGAACAAAATTCAAGGGCCATGGAACTGGCTACAGCATTCGTTCACCAGACAACACCCGATAACGACCCCGAAGTGGAAATAACATGGCATGTTGACTGATTGGACACATATAATCTTTCGCGACCCCTGGTACCTGCTCCTGTTGCTGGCTCCGGTAGTTCTGTACCTCTTGTACCGACTCACAGGCAGAAGAACGAGTGTGCCTTTCCGCATTTCCGAGGCGTCGGGGATTCAGGGAAAGACCTGGCGGGTGCGCCTGCTGCAGGTGCTGCCTGTTCTGAGATGGCTGGCATTTGCTGCGGCTGTTGTGGCACTGGCAAGACCTCAGAGTGGTTACAGCCTCAAAAATATTACTACCGAGGGTATCGATATCATCATGGCGCTCGATATTTCAAGCAGTATGTATGCCATTGATTTTAATCCGAACCGCATTACAGCCGCCAAGGAAGCAGCGAAGGAATTTATCGACAACCGGCCCAATGACCGCATGGGACTGGTGGTTTTTGCCGGCGAGGCATTCACGCAATGTCCCATCACCCTCGATCATTTACTGCTTAAAAGTTTGATCGACCAGGCTGATACCTGGCAGCTGGAAGATGGCACCGCACTCGGCGACGGACTCTTCATGTCGGTGGGTCGCCTGCTCGATACTACCCAGCTGAATACTAAAGTTATCATCCTACTTACCGACGGAGTGCGGACAGCAGGTGAATTTTCAGTAATGGATGCAGCAGAAGCAGCAGCTCAATACAATATTCGCGTGTATACCATAGGTGTGGGCAGTCGTACGCAACAGCCCATTCCTGTTATCGATAAGAACGGAAGGAATATCTATGACCTTGATCCCCGCATTTCATTTGATGAAGCGACGCTGGAAGACATTGCCACTACTACCGGTGGTTTGTATTTCCGGGCCGATTCCAGACAAAAACTGCAACAGATTTACAAACAGATAGATACCATTGAAAAACAGAAGGTGGAAGTGAAAGTGACGGAACGCTACCGCGAAATGTATTATCCATTTGCATGGCTGGCGCTGCTTTGCCTGGGGCTGGAATTACTGCTGCGATTCACCATTTTAAAAACCATGAACTGATGCAGTGGGAGACACCGACATATCTCTGGTTGCTGAGCCTTGTTCCTGCGCTCCTGTTGTTGTTCTGGCTGGGTATGTGGCAACGGCGCCGAAAGCTCCGTCAGCTGGGCGATGAGAGTCTGCTGCAGGAATTGATGGGCGGGTATTCTACAACGCGCCGCTGGATTAAAGCATTGTTAGGACTGTTTGCCCTGGCTTGTTTTGTGCTGGCACTCGCCAATCTGCGCATGGGCTCCAAGCGCGAAAAAGCCATTGCGAAATCCAGCGAAGTCATCATTTGTTTTGATGTGTCCAGCAGCATGCAGGCTACAGATGTGAATCCAGACCGCCTTACGCGGGCCAGGATACTGGCTGCAGATATCATTCAGTCGCTCGCGGGCAATAAAGTGGGATTGGTGGTTTTTGCCGGTAACTCCTACGTGCAAATGCCGCTTACGGTAGACACCAAGGCAGCCATGATGTACCTCAATACATTGAGTACCGACATGATGAACAACCAGGGAACAGCCATCGGCGATGCACTGGAGACAGCCCGCATAGCCTTTGAACAAGGAGGTGAACTGGAGGGCAAAAGCAGGGCGGTGGTTATTATTACTGATGGAGAAACACATGATGACGCTGCCCGCAATGCAGCCGAAGAACTGGCAGCTCAAAACATTAAAATAATTACCATTGGTGTTGGAACTCCCAAGGGCGCGCCGATACCTGTGGTCAGTCGCCGGGGTTTTTCCGACTACAAGAAAGACCAGGCAGGCAATATCGTATTGAGCAAGCTGAATGAATCGATGCTGAAAGAGCTGGCGGATGTAGGCAACGGACGCTACATGAATCTCAACGAAGGGAAATCAGTAGTGAGAAAAGTGAAGGAAGATGTGGAGGGGCTGGACAAAACCAGCGGACAGGAGTATACCTATGCAGAGTATAAAAATCATTTTCAGATTTTTCTGTTGCTGGGAATTGTTCTGCTCTTGCTGGAACAGCTGCTCAGTGACAAGGGCTCTCAATGGTTGCGAAAATTAATAGCAGGATAAAAAAATGCATATGAAAAATGGTATAGTCATACTGTTGCTGCTGGTGAGCGGATATGTTGCTGCTCAGCAGGAGCTGCGCGATATCCAGGAAGGAAATCAGCTTTACGAACAGGGACAGTACGATCAGGCTGCAGCTGCTTATCGCTCGGCGCTGGAGAAAAACAGTCTCTCCGCTCCGGGAAAATACAATCTCGGTAATGCCTTGTATCAGCAGGAAGAGATGGAGGAAAGCCTCCAACAATATGCCGATGTGGCAGGTAACAGCACCGATCCTGCTGTAAGGGCGAAGGCGTTCCACAACATGGGCAACGCCTACCTGAAAGGGCAAGAGTACGAGAAAAGCATTGAAGCCTATAAGCGCGCACTGAGAGAGAATCCCGATGACATGGATACCAAGTACAACCTGGCCTATGCGCAGTCGAAATTGAAACAGCAACAGCAGCAACAAAATCAGGACCAGCAGGACAAGGATCAGGAGAATAAAGACCAGAAAGATCAACAACAAAATCAGGATCAACAGAACAAAGACCAGCAGCAAAAAGACGGACAGCAGCCAAAGGAAAAACCTTATAGCAAGGAAGAAATGGAGCGCATCATGCAGCGCCTGAACAACGACGATAAAAAGGTGCAGGATAAAGTCAACAAACAGAAAACAACCGCAACACCTTCCCGTTCCGATAAAGACTGGTAACCATGAGCCGACTATTGACAGCCCTGATGATTTGTAGCATCGCCTGGAACACACAGGCGCAGACGGAGTTTACCGCCAGCGTCTCCTCCAGCACGGTGACTACTGCCGACAGGATTGAACTGGTATTCGAACTCAGCAATGCTTCCAGTGCTTCCGGTTTCCGGGCGCCGTCTATGTCCGACTTTAAAATTCTGGGCGGTCCCATGCAGAGCAGCAACATGTCCATCATCAACGGCAAGACCTCTCAGCGTTTTTCCATAAAATATGTGCTGCAGGCGAGGAAGGCAGGCAAGCTCACCATCGGACCCGCTTCTGTGCGTGTAGGCAGCAACACCTATGTATCAGAACCCATTACCATTTCGGTGACAGAGCAGACAGCGAACACACAGGAGGAGCGTTCTGCCGAGCAGCAAATCAATGATTTTCTGCGCAATAACTTTTATATAAAAGCTGAAGTGAGCGACCGGAACATCTATACGGGAGATGACACCTATATCACTTACAAGCTGTATGTGAATGCCCGCTCGGAGATTTACGACTACCGGGTAAATGGTGCCACCAAGGTGCCCGATTACAACGGATTCTATGCGCAGGATCTGGATGTAACAGATAACAAGGGAGAATACGTCAATATCAACGGGCAGCAATTTCTGGTGCAGACAGTCAAAAAAGTGAAGCTCACACCGCAGCGTTCGGGCAAACTGACAGCCGATCCGTTGTCTATCGACGCAACCCTTACCCTAAGGGTGAAATCGCAGCGCAAGAGCAATAGTGTTTTTGAAGAGTTTTTTGGCAACTCCTTCTCTTCTTCCTATGAGCGATACAACTATGTGGCAACTGCCCCGGCTATAGAAATCAATGTAAAAGAACTGCCCGCCAATGCGCCGGCATCTTTTCATGGTGCAGTTGGTTCTTTTACCATGGAGACGGGAATATCCGGAGAGGCTATCACTACCGATGACCCGCTAACCTACAGGATTACCATCAAAGGCAGCGGCAACTTCGAACTCTTTGAAGCACCCGAGTTAACATTGCCACCGGGATGGGAAACCTACGAGCCCAATATTCAACAATCAGGTGGCGCCCGGACATTTGAGTATCTGCTTATTCCGCGCAATCCGGGTACCTACGAAATACCGGCCTATGAATGGACCTATTTCAGTCCCGACTTGGGGAAATACCAAACGCTGACAGCACCGGCCTATACGGTGGATGTTGCTGCGGGTAAATCATATACTGTACAGGGTAATACCGGAGATGCCATTGAACAACTGGATACCGACATTCGCTTTATCAGCCGAAATGCACCGCGCTTCCGACGTGGTGCCGGTGAAACCATCTCTACCAACCTCCTGCTGGCGGGCGCCGGTCTACCGCTATTGGCACTGGCACTTCTGCTGCTGGTAGATTACGGCAGAAGAAAAGGAGCAGATCCGGCAGCAGCCAAAAACAGAAGAGCCGGAGCGGTTGCAAGGAAGCGACTCAAAAAAGCAAAAGAACTGGCTGCATCCGATGACCGCCGCTTTTACGACGAAGCTATCCGGGTAATCTGGGGATACCTCGGAGACAAGTTCCAGATTCCTGCAGGCAGTCTGAACAAGGAAAACATAGAAGCGGCACTGACAGCCAGAGCGGTGGATCCTTCGGTCATTGCAGCCACACTCGACCTCTTACAACAAATGGAAATGGCATTGTTCAGTCCTGTTGGTCAGGATAGGCCCATGCAGGACGCACATCAACAGCTGGAAAACTGGATGCTGCAAATGGAGAAAGGGAGGAAAGGATCATGAAGCAACTGTTATATCTGTTCCTGATAGCCGGCACTTTGCTTCCTGTACAAGCTGCCGATACCTACAGCAATGCCAATAGCGCATATGAAAAAGGGCAATATGATGAAGCGGTAACACTGTACCATCAATTGCTGGAGGAGGAAGGTGAAGCTGCTGTTGTGCACTACAATCTGGGTAACGCCTATTTCAAACAATCACAATACGGCAAGGCTATTCTCCACTATGAGAAGGCACTGCAACTGGATCGCAAGATGAACGATGCCAAGTTCAATCTGGACATTGCCAATAGCCGCATACGGGATAAGATGGAGCCCATTCAGCAACCGATTTTATATATATTCTGGTACAATATAACGCGTTTGCTGTATCCCCATCAATGGGCTTTACTGGCACTCATTGGCGGATGGGTGGCTTTAGGTGGTGGAATACTGTTTGTGCTCAAGCGCCATACCCCACTGCGCAGAACGGCCGTCTACACCATCTTGTATGCCGGCATCCTCACGGTTATGCTGGCTGCAATTGCCTGGTCGGCGGAAGCCATGGAACAACAGCAGGCGGCTGGTATCATCATGGAACCGACTGTCATTCTCAAGAGTGAGCCCAGCGAGAACAGCACCAATCTCTTTATTCTGCACGAAGGCTTAAAACTCCGCATTCTGGATACCGACAACGACTGGCTGTATGTAGCCATGCCCGATGGTAACCTGGGTTGGGTAAGGAGTGCCACCATAGCCCGGATTTAAACGGTAGTACGTCACGCGCCGGTCACATCTGATGTTGGCCCCATTTCGCTGCAATATCCCGGCGGCTTTATTGTTTTCTAATTAAATCGCTGTTTATGGAATTCTGACAACTACGCATCTTACAGGTAACACTTTAAAACCAGATGTTATGAAAGTCAGCAAAGCATTTAACCCTTTCGAACACACCCGTCTTTTCTTTATGGGTGGATTGGCCTTCTCCATGAGCGTAGTGTATCTCATGTTTCAATGGAATGGTCCGGAACTTCCCAGGAAGTCTTTTCTGATTCCCGAAGTGGACTTTTCAGAGTTTACGGAGATTATGATTCACACCGAGGAACCGGAACTGGAAACCATCAACGAAGAAGCTGTCAAGGAGCCCGAAGTACAGATTGTTACTCCCGGTCAGGAAGTGATAGTGGTGGACAACAAGAAGGAACTGTCGAAGCAAATCGTACTGGCGAAGAAAAAAACCACTGATGTGAAATTTCGCCAGCCTGTAATAGAAGCGCCTGAGCCTAAAACTACCGAGCGCAAGGTGTACGACTTCGTAGAGGTGGAACCTGCTTTTCCCGGTGGCGTGCAAGCTTTGTACAGTTACCTGAGCAAGGAAGTGCAATATCCTGCATTTGCCAGGGAGTCAAATGTGGAAGGTACTGTCTGGGTGAGCTTTGTAGTGGATCAGTACGGTAATATTTCTGATATTGATATTCTGAAAAGTGTAGGCTTTGGTTGTGATGAAGAGGTGATAGATGCCATTCGCAACATGCCAAAATGGACACCCGGTAAACAAGGTGGAGTAGCGGTTGACGTGCGGTATAAGCTCCCCTTCAAATTCTTGAAGAAATAAACGTCAGGGTTTTTAATGGTTGTTGAGTAGCCCGGCAGTGATGCCGGGTTTTTTTTTAGAAGTGGAAGATGTTGAACGCCAGCATGAAGCTGAAGAATCCGGTAAGGTAACCGTAAAACACCTCCCGCGGAGTATGAGCATCCAGCGCCAGCCGCGCCGAACCCACTGCTCCGGCAATGACAATGGCAATCAGCAGGGGCCACATGGAGTTGAACTGACTGTAAGGGGTGAGCAGCAGGAACATCGCCACCATACCACCGGCTCCTGTTGTATGCATGCTCACTTTCAATACCAGAATATTGATGAGAAAAGCTAGGAAAATAGAAATGCAGGCGGCCAGTATGAGAAACGTGACAATGCTGTTGAAGCCTTCCTTGTAGAAAACATAGAAGGCCCAGATATACATGGCCAGGGTGGCAATATAGGGTATGACCCTTTCTTCCCGGTTGCGCAGCGAAATGGTAGTAACGAATTTCAGTGCAGCCATCAGACCGACCGCCAGTGCCGGAAAGAAGAAAGTGAGTAAACCCACCCGGAGCAGCAGCATATAATTTTCGTAGGGATCCGGATAGCTGAACGGATTGGTATAGATAACGTAGAAGGTGCCCAGCAGGGGCATCAGCAATGGCTGAAAAACAATAGAAACAAAATGGCCGAAAAAAGCTTTCATTAGAGTTCTTTGCGCAAGCGGGCAACCGGTATGTCCAGCTGCTCGCGGTATTTTGCCACTGTGCGACGGGCAATGTTATATCCCTTTTCCTTCATCATATCGGTCAGTTCCTGGTCGCTCAGCGGATTCTTCTTGTCTTCCGCATTGATCATTTCGTCCAGCAACTTCTTCACCTCACGGGTTGAAACCTCTTCTCCGCTATCGGTGGTAAGTGATTCACTGAAAAAGAATTTCAATGGAAATGTACCAAACTCAGTAGATACGAATTTGCTGTTGGCCACGCGCGAAATCGTGGAAATATCCAGACCGGTCAGTTCCGCAATATCCTTCAGAATCATGGGCTTCATGTTCATCTCATCGCCGGTAAGGAAAAACTCGTACTGGTGCTGCATGATGTGCAGCATGGTATTGTATAAGGTATGTTGCCGCTGTCGAATCGCATCAATGAACCATTTAGCGGAGTCCAGCTTCTGCTTGATGAACACCATGGCTTCCTTCTGCTTCTTATCTTTCTTATCGCCCGCCTTATAATGCTGCATCATTTCGCGGAACTCATGGCTGATGTGCAATTCAGGTGCGTTGCGCGAATTCAGCTTCAACTCCAGCTCGCCATTGTTATTGACAATGGTAAAATCGGGAATGATGTAGCGGTTGAACAGAGAGGAATCGCTCTTACCGGTATTTCCGGGCTTTGGGTTACATTTTAAAATTTCGTCTATAACAACCTTCAGCTTATCATCTTCCAGCTTTAAATGCTTACCCAGTTTTTCGTAGTGCTTCTTCGTAAACTCATCGAAGTATTCTTCCACAACAGTGATGGCCAGGTTCACCGTCTTGGTGTGCATCTTGCGCTCCAGCTGCAGCAGCAGACATTCCTTCAGGTCGCGCGCACCCACGCCGGGTGGATCGAAACCCTGCACCACATCGAGTAACTCCATCACCTCTTCTTCTTCAGCTATGATATTCTGAGAGAAGGCGAGGTCGTCGATAATGGCGGGAATTTCCCTGCGCAGGTATCCGTCGTCGTCAATGCTGCCGATGATCTGTTTGGCAATGGCGCGGCGGTTTTCATCGAGATGCACCATGCCCAGTTGCCGCAGCAGGTTTTCGTGGAATGATTCGGAAACTGCTACCGGAATGGTGCGGTTGTCTCCTTCGTCATCTGGGTTGTAACTGTCGCCCTGAGTTTTGTAATCGGGATAGTCGTCGTCGAGGTATTCACTCAGGTCCAGCTCTTCACCGTTATCGCTGAGTTCGTCCTCTTCTGAATTGTTGTCTTCATTGCTGAACAAATCATCTTCAGGCGCCTCGAATTCGGCAGCTTCTTCCAGTGCCGGATTGGCTTCCAGTTCTTCCTTAATGCGTTGTTCCAGCTGGTCGGTAGGAATCTGTAACAGCTTCATCAGCTGTATCTGCTGAGGAGACAGTTTCTGAAGTAATTTTTGACTGAGGCGTTGGTTCAGCATGATGCACCGTAAAGGTACATCGGTTCAGCGGAATGCGGAAGTGCCCGGATGGAAGGATGGAGCAATGTGGACATTTTGCAAAGTAGCGGACTTTTTGGAATAGTATGCCCTACCGGTCGCAGACACAACGACTGAACTCCTGTTTAATCAGTAATTTTGCAGTCCCAAAAGGGTGACTATGAAAAAATTAGAACCGTTTCAATACATACGTGAACTAAAAGACTTTGAAGGAAAACAGGCTGAGCTGCGCGGGTGGGTGAGCAACCGCCGCGATAGCAAGGGGCTGGTTTTCATTATTTTGCGCGATGGCACCGGACAGGCGCAGTGCGTGGTCAATGAGGAGCGGGTAGGCAGCGAGCAATTCGAGGCAGCGAAAAGACTGGGCCTGGAAAGTTCTGTAATCCTTACCGGCGACATTGTAAAAGATGAGCGCCAGGTGGGTGGATATGAAATGCAGGTGAGCCGCGTGCAGGTGATTCAGCAGGCTGCCGACTATCCCATTTCCAAAAAAGAACACGGCGTTGATTTTCTGATTGAGAACCGCCATCTGTGGTTGCGTTCGAACCGGCAATGGGCCATCATGCGTGTGCGCAACAGGGTTATTTATGCCATCCACAACTTTTTTCAGGAGCAGGGCTTTCTGCAGATGGATGCACCCATCTTTACAGGCAATGCCGTAGAGGGCACTACCACTTTGTTCGAAACAGATTTCTTCGGCGATCCGGCTTACCTCTCTCAATCGGGACAGCTCTACGGAGAGGCGCTGGCCATGGCGCACGGTAAGATATATACTTTCGGTCCTACCTTCCGCGCAGAAAAATCCAAGACCAGAAGACACCTCAGTGAGTTCTGGATGATAGAACCGGAGATGGCGTTCTATGACCTGGATATGGACATGGATTTAATAGAGCAATTTATTAAATATGTAGTGGCTGATATCCTGCAACATTGCGATGCAGAACTCAAGCTGCTGGAGCGCGATACTACCTTCCTGCAAAATGCAGCAACCCTGCCCTTTCCGCGCGTGCATTACGATGATGCCGTCCGTATTATCAAGGGAGAGCAGGATGTAAATGGTCGCAACAGCATAAAAACCCTGGAAGATGACCTGGAGCAACTTCGTACCGCAAGAGCAGCCTGCGAACAGGATATTACCACCCGTGAAGCGAAAATAGCCGCCGGTGGAATGAAGAAGGGCGAGGTGAATTTCAATCAGAACAAGATTGATACGCTGAAAAACGAAATCAAGGAACTGGACGAAAAGCTCAACAACATACCGCAATGGCTGGAAAGTGCCCGCAACTTCCAGTGGGGTGGTGATCTTGGCGGAAGCGACGAAACCGTGCTGACCCGTTTATTCGATTGCCCCGTGATGGTGTACAACTGGCCGGCTGAGATCAAGGCCTTCTACATGAAGCGCGACCCGAACGACGAGAAATACGTAAAAGGTGTAGATGTGCTGGCGCCCGAAGGTTATGGTGAAATTGTAGGTGGAGCAGAGCGCGAAGACAATATTGATTATCTGATTGAGCGGATTAAGCACGAAAACCTGCCCATGGAAGCCTTTCAGTGGTACCTCGACCTCCGCCGTTTCGGCACGGTGCCGCATGCGGGTTTCGGATTAGGACTGGAGCGTTTCGTGATGTGGTTCACCGGCATTCAGCACATCCGCGAGGCGATACCATTCCCCAGGTTCTATGGCAGACTGAAGCCCTGATACAGGCTTACTTTTTCATAAACATTTTTACCACCGACTGACCATCTTCGGTAAGGATGCTGATGAAGTACATGCCCACAGGTAGGTTGCCTACGGGAACCTGATTGAACTGCAGGTGGCCCGATTGTATCGATTGCCCGGAATAGTTGCTGATGTTGTAAGCTACCGGTGTAAAATGATCATGATGCACATACAGTAAATCATGCACCGGGTCGGGGTAGAGATTCCAGGATGTAGCAGGGTCCTCAATACTCAATGGTGGTTCCGGTTCTGTCCATTCGGCAATATATCCCTGACCGAATGCACCACCTCCGAAAAGGTATCCTTCCCCGTAAGGTGCCATAGCCTCCAGGTCCTTATCGCCTACGCCACCATCAAAAGTATAAATGCTGTCGCCGTCCCAGGCTATGACGGAACCGCATGGAATAATCGTTCCATCATCCAGTATCACCTCATCGAATCCCGGACTTTCCCAGCTGCTTCCGTTCCAGCGCGCAAAGCACTTTACAGGTGTTCCTCCTGCATCGGCAAACTGACCGCCTGCATACAGGATGCCGGCATAGGAACCGACACAATAAGCTGCCTGGTCGAAGCCGGCATCCATTTCCCACCATTCAGTACCATCCCAGCGGGCTATCCTGTTGACAGTCTTGCCTCCTGCCATGCCGAAGTTGCCTGCTACATATAAGTCACCGTCGAATACATGCATATTATGCGCATATATGATGGGTGGTGCACCGGGCAGACTGCCACTAAGACCGCCGCCCAGAGAGTCCCAGGTGGTGCCTGTCCATCGCATAATACCGGAGATGTCTTTATCGCCCACACGGTTGAAATCACCGGAGGCTACAATCTGCCCATCGTATTCAATAATATCATATATGGAAGGAGTGGCTGCAGGATCCAGTCCGGAGCAAAACACACCTGCACCCAGTGATGATGTGATGCTGCCGTTATAGCGGAAGACGTAATTGCTGTCGGAAGCAAACTGATAGGTAGCCACGTGCAGTACATCGTCAATGACCTCCAGTGCATGTCCGTCGCGTGGAATGGCACCGGCTCCGGTCCACTCATCACCTTCCTGCACAGCCAGGGGTCCTGTATTGGCACCGCAAAGCCGTGTAAATAACCCTGTGGCATAAAGACTGTCCTGATAGTATTCAAAATCTACCACGAAACCGTTGTTGCCGGAAGTGCCGCTGCACAGAGGTGTCCATTGCGCATGTGAGAGGTACCCAGACATCATGATGGCTGTAAGCATAAGTATACTTCGCATAGAAAGTGTTTTACTCAAATTTACACAGAAAGTACAAAGCACATTTCTGTACATCTGTTTTTGAAACTTCCCTGACAATGCGTTCACGCTGTATGCTACAGCGTTTATCTCTGTCAGTGCTGTATCATCAGCTGTTCCATGAACACCTGTTCACCGGAGGTAAGGCGCAGGAAGTAACTGCCCTCCGGCAGATGATTCAGGTCCAGGGTAGCTGCTACGACACCGTCACTGGTCGAATACTGTACGGAATGCACCATAGCGCCCGTCAGGTTGAACACATCAGCCTGTACCATTTCATTATTCAGTCCGCTCAGCTGCAGGTTAAACTGGCCATTGCCGGGGTTGGGGTAGATTTTCCAATCGTTATTTATACCAGCAATACGCAGTGGTGTGGTAAAATAATACAAGGGAGACCATTCTGTTGTGCTGCCGTCATTGCAAGTAGCTCGTAGACGAAATCCATACTCGGTACCGGGGGTCAGAGACGGAGCGGATATATTCCGGGAGGTCGTTCCTGCGGGGAGCCATTTGCTGTAAACGGAACCGGTAGCAATGTTATGGAGCTGGAGTTTGTACCCGTCAGCATCCAGCCCGGATGCTGTCCAGTTGAGTGTAACCGAAGTGGGTGTCAGATCGGATACATACAAATCAGCTGGCGGAACACATAGCACAAGAGGTCCATCCAGTTTGACCACCCAGTAATCCCAGGACCCCATATTTGCTTCGGTTTTGTCAGCCCAGATACCGGATAAAGAATACCCCCCCCAGCAGGTAGCCGCCATCATCCGTTTGGATGATGCTGTTAAGGTAATCAGCATGACCTCCTGCAATGGTATTCTGCCACTCTATGTTGCCGGCTTCATCCAGCTTGAGCACCCAATAGTCGCTTAACCAGCTGACTTCAGTCTTGTCTCCGCTAATACCGGAGTTAGAATACCCACCTAGCATGTACCCGCCATCTGTGGTTTGGATGACGCAATTGAGAAAATCATTAGTGGCTGCCCCGATGGTATTTTCCCATAGGATATTGCCGGCTTCATCCAGCTTGACCACCCAGTAATCACTTAAGGAGAAGGAGGAGTCTTCCGTCTTGTCACCGCTGATATCGGATTCGGAATACCCCCCTAACAAGTAGCCCCCATCAGAGCTCTGAATGATGCTTTTAAGAAAATCATTATAATTTCCCCCGATGGTATTCTGCCATTGAATGTTGCCGAAAGGATCCAGCTTAACAACCCAATAATCTTGGCCCCCCAGGTTGGCTTCGGTCTTGTCTCCGTTCATATTGGAACCGGAATGCCCCCCCCAGCAGGTAGCCGCCATCTGTGGTTTGGATGACGCTATTGAGCACATCATGACTATTTCCACCGA
>ERZ888423.1397-NODE-1397-length-20894-cov-12.971592_pt1 | contig 20894 bp, 19 predicted proteins | sample MGYA00520523_ERZ888423 | MGnify/ENA primary metagenome ERZ888423 (study PRJEB32303, sample SAMEA104408611) | aquatic metagenome | biome: Brackish water; feature: Pelagic; material: water | place: Baltic Sea | collected 2014-06-08T10:24:00 | depth 30,27 m ...
GCATCGACACGGCCGCCCAGAAGGGCGTCATGCACAAGAACGCAGCAGCTCGCAAAAAGAGCCGTCTCATGAAGCAGCTTCAGTCCGTCGACTGAACCACTTCATTTCGACCTGAGCGCCGCCATCGTGCGGCGCTTTTGTCGTTTTCGAACCCCAAGCCGGCCGAAATGGAGACTGTTTCGGCGCGCCAGTGCTGAGCAACGGTCTCAGTTTCAAGGTGATTCAGGCACCTGGCCGAAATTGAGACCGTTCCTCATCGTCAGCGCGCAGAGTTGGTCTCCATTTCGGGACGCCCAGGCTTAGCGGAGTTTGCTGAGGCGGGCAACGAGGACTTCCATGACCAACTCGGGGTCGAGTTCCTTGGCGCCCTTCAGGTCGAGGTCGGCCTGGGCAAGCCAGGTGATTGCACGCTTACAGTTGGCGCCACCCAACTTGTTGTAGTTCTGGAGCGCCTTCTTGGCAGGGAAGCCCTTCAGCCCTGTCGCCGTGGCTGCGTCGGTTTCGTTCCGAGCGCCAGCCCCGTCGAGCTTGGCGATCCCCGAGTAGTGGTTGTGCAGAATGGACATGACCTGCATCGGGTGGCGGCCTCCGGCATGGATCATCCGGCCGAGCAATGTGAGCGCCTTGGTGGTGTCGCCGACCATGATCGCGTCGGTGAGATCCCACGGCGGAACTCCCCCGGCTTCACCGAGGAACGGTTCGATCTGCGCCATCGAGATCTTCGCGTCGGCACCGTACGCACTGGCAAGCGTGGCCAAGATGCCGTCAAGTCGACCGGCGTCCTCACCAAGCCACAGTGCAAGCTGGTTGGCCGCGGAGCCGTCGACCTTGAGACCTGACTGCTTGATCTGATCTTGCACCCAGGACCGCTTGTCACGCCCAGGCGAGGTGTTGTGGACCTTGCCCTTCGCCTTCGCAGCGTCACTGAGCTTCTTGGAAATCCGCCCGCCACCGGCCACGAGCACCACGTCGGACGTATCGAGCGGATGATCGATGTAGGCGAGCAGCGGTGCCACCTCGTCGGTTGAGAACCGACTGATGTCGCGGGCAATCACGACGCGCTTGTCGGAGAGGAACGGTGGAGTTTGCGCCGCATCGACAACGAGGCGCAATTCGTAGTCGGCGGTGTCGAACTCGTCGACCATCATCGACCGGTCGCCGTTTCCGACCAGGGCCTTCACGAGGTCGCCCACCGCCGCGCGCAAGATTGATTCGTCGTCACCGGTCAGGAGATGGATCGCCATGGAGGCTTTGATTCTTACCGCGCCGAACGCCCACTGCCACACAGATCGCCGAAACGACCGCAACAACTGCCCAACCAACCCACGGCCACGCACCGCCCGGCTCCAGCCGTTCTCCCAGCAAAGCAACCGTGTCGACCCACCGGGTACCCAATCTTGCCGGGGCCATCAACACCGGAGCGGTAACCGGCAGCCAGCCTGCGACCAAGCCAGCAGGCAAGCCGTAGAGCATCACTGCACCGGCAACTGGCACCGCCAGCAAGTTCGCCGGAATACTCACCAATGGCAGTCGCCCGAACACCAGCGTCACCGGAATTACTACTCCCGCCTGCGCACCAAGCGTGATCCCAAGCGGCAACGCGAACGGCCCGAGCGCCTCGAATCTCTTGGCCAACGCGGGGCCAACCGTGATGACGCCCGTCGTGGCACCGACCGACAACCAGAATCCAATCGACCACACCAGCAACGGGTCAATCAGCACCAGGCCCAGGACCGCCAACGCAAGGATACGAATCGGTGCTCGCTCTCGGCCCGTTGCATACGCCAGTGCCGACAGCGACGCCATCGTTCCCGCCCGCACAATTGAAGGCTCAAAGCGCGTCAATGCGACGAACCACAAGATCAATCCAACGGTCACCCCGAGCCGCGGCCACCGGCGTAGCCGACGCAACAACGGGCCGCATGCAGCCAGGACAAAGGCAACGTTCTGCCCTGATACCGCCGTCAGATGGGAGAGGCCGCTCGCCCTAAACCGATCGATCATCGCCCGCGGCTGATCCCGATCGTCGCCGACAACCAGGCCGCGGAACAGCGCACCGTCGTCATCGGGGAGTGCCGTCGCGGCACGTTCAATTGCCCGGCGCACGCGGTTCGATGCGACAGCAATCGGACCGCCCTCATCAACGTCGCTTACCCAGACAAGGTCGAATTCGCCAACGACGTGCTGCCACGCAACTCGACCGGCCCGCTGCGCATCGAGCTGTGTGCGCCTGCCACTCACCGAAATCCACTGCCCACCGCGCCATTCACGGACACGGAGTTGCTGGGCTCGACCCCGTGACCAAATTTCGTAGCGCTCACCATCGACGTCGACGATCACACGTGTGCTTGACGGGTATGGCTGTGGATCGTCGACAAGCCTGACCCAACCTTCGAAATGACCGAGCTGATCGGGTCGGAGCCCATTCCATGCGTGATCAGAACGCAGCGCGCCTCCGGCAGCGAGCACGATTGCGACAGCTATCAGGACGACTGACCGGAATGGCAGTACCGCGACCAGCGCCAGAGCAGCAGCGACCAGCGGTTCACCTACCCACACCGACACGGCCACGACAATGGCCAGAACCACCACCCGAAAATCAGACAATTGCAGCCCGGGGTGCCCTTGATCGGCCGCGGCGGTGCCGTACGGTTGGCCAGCAGTGAGCTCATCGATGTCTGCACCTCCGCGCATGTCCGCCAACCGCGGCCATGATGCGCCGCTCATCGACGGCCCACGCTGGTATCGCACCCGCATTCGTTCCCGGGGGCCGCTGCTCGGACTGCTACTCCCTGCCTTGATTGGCGGTGCGTCGTACGCTGCGCTGCACCTGTCAGATGCTGCATGGAGCGGTGCTGTCGGCCTGATCGGTGGAGCGCTTGCTGCGCCCGGCTTGTTGATCGCCGGAGCCCCATTCGGTAATCGTTCGATGTACCCAATCGCGGTCGCAGCGTCGGCCGTGGCCTGGATTTTGGTCGGGTTGATCGCTTCGAGGCGGGCCACCCGCAATCCTCTGGCGACATGGAACGACTACTGGCGCCACTACTTCTGGATGGCAGCCGGCATTTGGTTCGGTGCAGGCATCGCACTTGGCCTCGCAACCATTTCACTCGGCGAAGCCCTGTTCTAAAACTCACACTGTGACCAAGTCGCGAATCGATGCGAGCTTGGAAGGGCCGATGCCTGGGACGCGTTCCAAATCGTCGACGCTCAGGAACGGCCCGTTGCGCTGACGTTCGGTGATGATGGCCGCTGATGTGGCTGGCCCGACGCCTGGAAGGCCAACCAAATCCGCCGCTGTCGCACGATTGACATTGACCGGGCCGACAAGCCCAGCGTCACCGGCACTTTCAACGAATGGCACGTCGATGAGGGCGACAGCTGACACGTCTTCGCCGACCGCAGGCACATAGATACGGCTCCCGTCGACAAGCGGCGCCGCAAGGTTCAACGTGTCGACGTCGGCGTCACCGGTCATGCCGCCAGCCCGGTCGATCGCCTCGTGGACGCGAGCTCCACTGGTTAACTCATAGACCCCCGGCGTCAGCACCGAGCCGGCCACATGCACCGTGACTCGCGATGTTGGCGCCGCCGATACCTCTGGGCTCACCGCGACCGGAACCGGCAGCGTCGAGGCGGGTGATCCTGCTGCTTCGACCCTGGGGAGCGCTGCCTCAATTGGAGGCGGCGGCGTCCGGACTAACCAATAGGCGCCGCCGCACACGATGAGTACAGCAACTGCCGATGCGATCAGGCGACCCAGCCCAAACCAACCGATCCATGCCCGTGCCTGCTCGGACACGTTGCGTGCGGGTTCGGGGCGAAAGACTTCCTCCACGATCGACCTCCTCGACCGTCAGGAACCGCGCCTCGGCGCGATTCTCTACATCTGGAAGGAGTCGGTACCAAGAATGATAACGCCTGCAGACCACTTCGTGGTCCACCTAATTTTCAGTACAGCCGTGTCGTCAGCTTGCGGCGATAGTCGGACGTGCGAGGGTCGTTGGCACCCATCAGTTCGAGGATGTCAACGAATTTCTGCCGCGCATCGTCGTCCGACTTCACCGAGTCGAGCAGCGCGGTGAGCGTCATGTCGTAATCGTCGGTCGGCGCTTCACCGATCCGTGCGGCTGCGGCGATCTTGCGAGTCCGATCGTTATCTGGGATCCGTTCGATCAACGCCAACGCTTCTTCGGGTCGACCATCGGCAACCAGGAGTTCGCCGAGGATGCCAATCGCCTCTTCGTTGGCGGGTTCCTTCTGCAGCGCGAGGCGCAGGCTGGCTTCGTCGCCGGCAGCAATCAACTGTTCCAGTGCTTGCTCATCTTGCGACGGCAGCAACGCATCGACGAACGCTTGAATCTCGTGCTCGGGAAGGGCGCCCATGAAGCCGTTGATGACTGCACCGTCTTTGAGTGCATACACCGCAGGGATCGACTGCACCTTGAAGGCCTGGCCGATGGCCGGGTTCTCGTCGATGTTCACCTTGGCAAGGATGACCTTGCCTTCGGTCGCGTCGACCACGCTCTCAATGATTGGACCCAGTGTCTTACACGGCCCGCACCAAGGCGCCCAGAGGTCCACGACCACGGTGACCTGACTGGACTTCTCGATGACTTCGGCTTCGAAGGTTTCGTCGGTGATGTCAATAGCAACCATGACTGCACCATACCCGTCAGCCCTTCTGGGCCGCTCTCCCTCTGCTCTCCCTCTGCTCTCCCTCTGCTCGAACGCTGCAGGCACCCCATTCCCTCGGTACTCTCGCTCTGATGATCGACGGCGACTACGAACTCCTCACCGACGACTCGATGCTCCACGAACCAATCCTGCTGGTCATGATGACCGGCTGGATCGACGCGGGCGGCGCAGCGGCTGCGGCCGTTGAAGCCGTGATCGAGGAGTGCGAGACTTCACCGTTGATCCGCTTCGATGACGACACCTTCGTCGACTACCGCGCTCGCCGTCCCACAATGGAACTGCGCGACGGAGTGAACACAAACCTCCGTTGGCACCACATCGAGCTCAGCGCCGGGCAGTCTCCGAGCGGCCGCGACATCCTCGTCCTCAGCGGCCCCGAGCCCGACATCAACTGGCGTCGATTCTCGAAAGCGATGGGCGACATCGCCGTCGAGCTCGGAGTTACGCAGATGATCGGTTTCGGCGCCTACCCATTCGCCGCTCCACATACACGCGCCGCTCGGTTGTCGTGCTCATCGCCGTCGACCGAAGTGCTCGCCAGCGTGTCGTTCGCCCGGAGCTCCGTCGACGTCCCCGCCGGTATGGCTGCTGCGCTCGAACACACCATGCATGACCGCAAGATCCCAGCGCTTGGCATCTGGGCACAGGTTCCGCACTACGTCTCGGCCATGTCGTATCCCGCTGCCTCGGCAGCACTCCTCGATGGGCTCCACGAAGCCACTGGCGTCAAGATCGTCGGTGCCGCACTTCGCAACGAGATCGCCGTCCAGCGGCAACGCATCGACCAGATGGTCGCCGACCACAGCGAACACCAGAATATGATCTACCAACTCGAAGCGCTGCATGACGCAGCGGTCGAAGACGACGCTGATGCCGCGAGCGCTGCTGCCGAGATGCGCATCAAGTCCGGCGACGAGATTGCCGCAGAGATCCAAGAGTTCTTCCGCGAGCAAGACTGATCTGCGACTGAAATCGGGTTGAGCCAGCGTTGTATACTCAGCGCATGAAGATCGACGGCAATATCGGAACCGACCTGACGAAAGTCGCCGCCCAAGCGCAGGAAGCAGAGGCGTCGGGCTACTCGGGAGCCTGGACCGCCGAGTTGGCCCACGACCCATTCATGCCGTTGCTGCTCGCAGCTGAACACACCGAAGAGCTGGAAATCGGTACGTCGATCGCCGTGGCATTCGCCCGCTCACCAATGACGCTCGCCAACACGGCGTGGGACTTGCAGGCGTATTCGAAGGGCCGCTTCGTGCTTGGCCTCGGCAGCCAGATCAAGCCGCACATCGAGAAGCGTTTTTCGATGGAGTGGAGTAACCCGGCCGCCCGGATGCGTGAGATGGGGTTGGCTATTCGTGCCATTTGGAACACGTGGCTCACCGGGGAAAAGCTCGAGTTCCGGGGCGAGTTCTACAAGCACACGTTGATGACCCCAATGTTCTCCCCCGACGCATCAGATCTCGAAGGTTTTGGCCCGCCAAAAATGTTCCTGGCTGGCGTCGGTCCACTCATGACCGAAGTCGCCGGTGAGGCATTCGACGGTTTCATCTGCCACGGTTTCACCACCGAGAAGTACCTGCGCGAAGTCACGATCCCAGCACTCGAGCGTGGCCGGGAGAAGGCCGGCAAGACCATGGATGGCTTCGAGATCGTTGGGCCGTCCTTCGTTGTGACCGGCAACAACGACGAAGAGATAGAGAAGGCCGCGACGGCAACTCGCAAGCAAATTGCGTTCTACGGCTCGACTCCTGCGTACCGGCCTGTGCTCGATATGCACGGCTGGGGCGGTCTGCAAGACGAACTCAATTCGCTATCGAAGCAGGGCGAGTGGGACAAGATGGGCACGCTGATCGATGATGAGATCCTCAATACGTTTGCCGTCGTCGGCGAGCCCGAATCCATCGCAGCCGAGCTTGGTTCCCGCTACGGCGACGTCATCCAGCGCCTGAGTTTCTACGCCCCCTACGCCAGCGATCCCGACCGCTGGTCCAAGGTGATGGCCGACCTCAAGGCCGTCTAAGCCTGCACGGAATCCGTTCGTCCATGCGTTCTGGAAGTTGCAGCGAGAGGGTGAAGGCGTCGGCGGTTGCAGTTTGTGGCCACGACGCGCAGCAATGAGCGACGCACGGCGCAAGATGTTCAGGACTCCCACCAGGGTGGTGCCGGCCACGAACTCGAGCCTTCGAAGTTCAACAAGAATGGGTTTCTCGGCTGTGGTTGGTCCACCGGATACAACGAGTCGAGATCGACGAGCGGATCCCGGAGGTCGGGGTCGGGGCACGGATCGAGCACAGGCCCACCCTCTGCGAGAGGCTGTGGGCAGGCTCGTTTGTCGAGATGGGCCAACTTGCGTGAGATGTAGTCGCCTGCCGCGTAACTCCCACGCCGTCGCAAATGGATACCGTCGCTGCTGAACCAGCTTGACTGATCTCCGGCGTATGTAGCCCAGTCCGCGACGACCAGTTCGGGATAGGTGCCGGATGCAGCAATGCCCACCAGCGCTTCGTTGTTGTTCCCGAACACTTCGGCAAATCCGGCGTCGCCAGGCGACACGTAGGTGACGTTCGATCGCAGCGTCAGCCAAACGACTCGCTCGTAGTCGAGGCTCCGGGCTCGATTGATGATCGTGTTGAGCTCGGTGCGAAACGCTCTGTCGTCGTCGTTGTAGCCGGTGGCAACAATCAGCGTTCCGAATCCGTCGGGGTGGTTCTCAAGTTCTTCTAAGAGTGTGATTGGTACGTAACCGTCGAAGTTTGTGCACGATGTGGTCACACGACGCCGACACGACGCCAACGCGAACGTGTGCTCGAAGCCCTGCACTGCATCGAGGCCACCGCCGTAGAGGTACATCCCCAACCACGCCGAATCGCTGATGAGCAACACGGGCGCTCCGACGCCGGGTTCGGGTGGCGGCGTCAACCGCACGGCCACCTCGCTCGCCGACGCACCGCGAGAATCGGTTGACGGCCCGGCGGCAGCGACAGCAGACGCAATCAGTAGGCCAGCGAACACCGCAGCACCGACACCAAGTCGGCTTAGGTCCGCGAAGCGCATCACATCAGTATGGGCCGCTGGTGGCCCCGTGGGGTGCCGTCAGCCTCAGAGCGGGTGCCGCCAGTCTCAAAGCGGGTGTTGCGTCAGCGCCGTGAAGGTCCCGTTACCGAGCAGCCATTGTGCAATCGATGCGTTCAGGCTGCCGGTCACGGGGTCTTCGCGAATTGAGCCGTTCGGATCGTTGAAGAAGGCCCGTACTTCGATCGCTGCGTCACCACCCGCCGGATACAGCCCGACGACGCCGACGTCGAAGTGCGCAGCAGGTTCGTTCGGCATCGAGATGTCAAGCACTTGCTGGGCATTCGTCAGTTGCACGCCCATCCAGCCGGGGCCATTGTCGATCTAGTGCGTTGCCACGATGTCGCCGGCTGCCAGCCCAAGCAGCCGCAGTACGTGAGTCAACGTGTCGCTGTCGACCGGCTCGTCCAGCGCGTGATCGCCCTCATTTCCTCGGCCGGCACATTGTCGGCATCATGGACAATGGCGACAGGATTGCCAGTGAATGCTCCCCGAGTGAAGACGTCCACTTGACGGAACGCGTAGGTGCTCACGCCGAGTGACCTGCACATGCTGCGCAGACGCCCTCCAGCGCGAAGTGGCCCGGTTCGAGCGTGAACTGCACTGCGGCGTGGACTTGCTCGACGAAGGTCTTGACTGCCTCAGCTGGCAGCTGAGCAATTGCACCGCAATCACGACAGACCGCAAGAAGCCCGTGGTCGCCACCGAGCCGGACCAGCGACGGACCATGGCCCGCATGCACGTGCGTGACGATGCCTCGGTCAGACAGCACTCCAATGGTGCGGTACACCGTCGCCTCGTGGATGGTCGACTCTTCGACCTCCGCGAGCCGTGTCAACTCGGCCGCATCGATCGGGCCACCGTGGCGAAGCAGTGCTCGCAGAACGGCAACGCGTGGGGCGGTTGCTCGGCAGCCATGGTCTCGCAGGATCGCTTCGGCATCTTCGACCGCCCATCCGTCGACGGGCAAGCCGTTGATCATCGCGGCCGCTTCTTCGTTCAGCCGCACGTGGTGACAGCAATCAGTTGGCGCATCATCAGTGGGCGTGGGCAACAGTGCCAGCACGGCGACGGAACGAACCACCGGCAACGAACGCCACGATGAAAAACGTCGCAGCTGTGAGGACGATCGTTGGGCCGGACGCGACATCGAGGTGATAGCTCGCGTTCATGCCGACGAAGCCGCTGACCGCTCCGATCACGCTGGCGTAGCCGAGCATCCGACCGAAGCTGTCGGTCAGCATTCTGGCAACCACCGCAGGGACGACAAGGTTCGCCGCAATCAACGTGACTCCCATGACATTCATCGTTGCCAGCACCGTTGCCGACAGCAAGACCATCAGGAGCCCATCGACAAGCCCGGTCCGCACCCCCGTGGCTTTGGCCACTTCGGTGTCGAACGTCGTGAACAACAGCTGCCGGTATCCAAAGCCGATGAACAGCGCCGCACCGATCGATACCGCCACAATCAGCCAGACATCGGCAAAGGTGACGCCGAGGACATTGCCGAAGAGCAGGGCGTCAGCATTCTGGCCAGGCGACCCGTACAGCTGCACGAGGGCAAGGCCCAGCGCAAACGATGCAGTCGTGACGACGCCGATCGCCGCGTCGGAACCGATCGGCCGACGCCGCACGATCCCGCCAATGGCCAATGCCGTGACGACACCCCAGGCCCCCGCGCCGAGAAACAGGTTGACACCGATCAGACCAGCCACCGCGTAGCCGCCAAAGATCGCGTGGGACAGGCCGTGTCCGATGTAACTCATGTTGCGCAACACGACATAGCAGCCAACAACGCCGCACAGCGCCCCCGCGAGCGTGGCGACGATGACGCCGTTGCGGAAAAACTCAAACTCGAACGGCTTGAACAAGTCTGCGGCGAGCATCATGCCGATGCACTGCCCGTGTTGTCAACCAAAAATAGTGGCGAGTCAACAACGACACGCATGCCACCGTGCTCGAGGATGTGCATCGGCGAGCCATACGTCCGTTCGAGCACATCGGGGACAAGTACGTCTTCGGGTGGGCCTGCACCGATCACTCGCGTGTTGAGGCAGACGATCTTCGGGAGATGCGCTGCGATGCCGTTCAGGTCGTGCGTGGTCAACACGATGGTCAGGCCCTGACGGTTGAGGTCGTCGAGCAGGTGCAGTACTTCGTGACGAGTCTTGACGTCGAGGCCCGACGTCGGCTCGTCAAGGAAAATTACTTCGGCCTTAGTGAACAGGGCGCGAGCGAGGAATACTCGCTGCTGCTGGCCGCCCGACAAATCGCGAATGTGTCGGTTAGCCAAGCCGTTGAGACCGAGCCGATCGAGCACTGCGTGGATCTCGGCCCGTTCGGCCTTCGTGATCCACGGGGTTCGCAGTCCGCGAGCGCGCGCCATGCCGACACACTCGGAAACGGTGACCGGGAAACTCCAGTCGATGTGTTCGACCTGCGGCACCAGGCCGACAGCGAGGCCTGGGCGACGATCAACTGTGCCTGACCTGGCAGGCACGCTGCCGAGCAGCACCTTGAGCAACGTCGACTTACCCGACCCGGACGGACCGACGATGCCGATTAATTCGCCATCGGTGACGTCAAGATCGACGTCGATCAGAACTGGCTCAGCGCCATAGTCGACCGTAACGTTTTTGGCGGCAATCACCGTCGAAGTGGCACCGCGCTGCGAAATCACTGTGGGTACGTCGCTTCATCGATTGCGGAGTTGCGCACGTCAAACCCGGTGAGGCGGCTCGAATCGCCGCCCAGCGCGTCGGTCATCGTGACAAAGTTGAACTTCATCAAACCCAGCCACGAGTGGTCAGCTTCACCAGGCTCGCCAGGTAAGTCATCGTCACGCAGGTCATCAACGTAAATCGCACCGGTCTCGTTCGCAATTTGTTCGAGCACCGGCGATGGGAACACTTCGGAGCCGAACACGGCAGGGACACCTTCCGCCTCGATCTGTTCAATCAGCTTGATCACGTCGCCGGCGGTCGGCTCACCGAAGTCGGCCGGCTGCACGGCACCGACGACGTCCCACCCGTAAGTATCTGCGAAATAAGCGTAAGCGTCGTGATAGGTGACGAGCTTGCGTTGATCGACGGGGATCGTCTCGAACGTTGCGCTCACGGCCTCGTCGAACTCGTCGACGATCGCAATGAACGCCTGCAGATTGCTGCCGTAGGTCGCTGCACCCTCGGGGTCAACTTCGACCATCGTGTCGTGGATCAACTGGGCGTACACCTTGACCAGGGTCGGGTCGGTCCACAGGTGCGGGTTCGGCTTGCCTTCTGACTCAGGGAACGAGAAGTCGTACTTGAACTGGTCGGGATCGATCGTGCGATCGCCCAACTCAACCAGCGGGACGTCATCTCGGAGGTTGGCGTCGGCCAACGCCTTCGTCGGCTCTTCGAGCTGCAGACCGTTGATGAACACGACATCGGCGGTCGAGAGCAGCTCAGCTGCGGACGGTGGTGGCTCAAACGTGTGCGAGTTGGTTCCCTCGGGAACGAGGCCGACAATCTGGGCCCGATCACCAATGACATTGGCCGCAATTGAAGTAATCGGCGCCACCGTGGTCACCACGAGCAAGCGACCATCGATTTTGGCGGCGCCAGAGTCGCCGCTCGAACCGCTACACGCAGCGAGCAGTGCGACACAGACAGCAAAAGCGCCAAGTCGGCGGATGTTCCCCATTCCAGGAAAACTCACCGGGTAGTGACCAATGGTGTGGTGCCGGGAGGTGACAAACCGCTTCATGAGTTGAACGGTAGATGCGACCAGCTCGCAGGACCAGTTGTGCGACACAAAAATTGCTCGGTGTGAATTTTGACCGCAATTGCCGATCCCTGCGCTGTCCGACTCGGAAATGCCAATCTTGACCACGGTCAAGCAGCCGATCCAGGGCCGTTGTACATTCGACAGCGCTATGACGATGACTGACAACCTTCTCCAGACCTCAACCGACTTCGATCGAGCGCGCTCCGGCTCCGGCGCCTCCGTCGCCGTCGTCACGGGCCAACTGGACGCTGCCCACGCCAGCCAACTCCGGGCCCACGCCGAAGCCGGCGGCTCGGTGCTCGTCGCCATCGAGCCCGGCGACGAGATCGCCCGCGAACTGTGTGGCGTCACCGTGACCACCGACCTTCCGCGGACTGAATGGTTCGTCACGCTCGGCGCCCGACCCGAGGCGGTCCGCCTTCCCGGCGAAGTGCCGATTACCTCGGCACTCCGCACGCTGCAACCAGCCACCGACGACGTCACCGTCGCTGCGACGACCAGCGTCCGGTTCAACCACCAGCCGACCGTTACTGTTCGCACCGTCGGTGCCGGTCGAATCGTCAGCACCGGCGTCTCTGACGTCGACGCACTCCAACGCCATACGACACTCGGCCCGTTCATCAGCCGTCTCTTGCGCCCAACCTTCGTTCCGTCGACGACAACGCTCGGCCTTGCCGTTGTGGGTTACGGGCCGTTCGGCGGCATGGGCTATCTGCACGGCTTGGCTGCCACCGAAACTGCCGGCCTCGCCTTCGTTGCTGCCGCGGACACCTCCGCGGATCGGATCGACGCAGCTCGTGTTGACTTCCCCGATCTTGTTGGCCACGCCTCCGGCACATCGCTCGCCGCCGACCCCGACGTCGACATCGCAGTGATCGCCACTCCGCCGAGCTTCCACGCCGCGCTGGCACTCGAACTCCTGCGCGCTGGCAAGCACGTTGTTATGGAAAAGCCGATGGCCCTGACCCGCGCCGACGCCGACGAAGTCATCGCAACTGCACAAGCCAACGACCGCACCGTGACCGTCCACCAGAGCCGCCGCTGGGACACCGACTTTCTTGCCGTCCGCCGGCTCATGGAGCGTGGCGATCTCGGCAATGTGTTCAACATCGAGACCTTCGTCGGCGGATTCGAGCATCCCTGCCGTGCATGGCACTCCGAAGACTCGATCTCCGGCGGTGCCGTCTACGACTGGGGTTCACACCACGTTGACTGGATCCACCAGCTCTACGGCAGCGCTCCGAGCCGAGTGCTGTGCTCCACGCATACACGCGTCTGGCAAGACACCACCAACGTCGATCAACTGTCGCTGTGGATGCAGTGGGCAGACGGCCGCGAGGCCACGTTCCGCCAAAGCGACGTCTGTGCGATCCGCCGACCCAAGTTCCATATCGAGGGCACCGACGCAACGCTCCAAGGCCACTACCGGCCACTGCGAACCGAGTCGGTCGTCCCTGGCCGCGGGTACGTCGAGCACACGTCACACCACGCCGAAGCTCCCGTCGATCTTCAGCTGGCACGCTTCGACGGCGACCACGGCTTGATCACGTCGACCGTTCGCCCCGCACCCGATCCGGGATGGGGCTTCCATAGCAACCTCGCTGACCACTTGCTGCTTGGCGAAGATCTCGCCGTTCGTCCAGAGCAGTCACGTGACGTCGTGGCAGTGCTCGAAGCAGCACACCGCTCCGGCAACGAGGGCGGCACGCTCATCGAGCTCGACCTGTGAGTAAACCGGTGGGCATCGGCGTGCTTGGAGCCCGCTCGATGGTCGCCCGCCTCGCAGTACTACCGGCCATCGATGCCAGTTCGAAAGCAACGCTGGTCGCAGCCGCATCGATGAGCGGGCCGGTGCCCGATCCCTGGGACGCAGCCGCAGTTCCCGATTATCAAGCCGTCATCGACCACCCCGACGTCGAGGCGATCTATCTGCCGTTGCCCAACAACATGCACCGTGCATGGACCATCGCTGCAGCTGCGGCTGGCAAGCACGTGCTGTGCGAGAAGCCACTCGCCGGATCCGCTGACGATGCGCGAGCGATGCAGGCCGCCTGCGATTCGAGCGGAACGTTGCTCGCCGAGGCCTGGATGACACCCTTCGACCCACGTTGGTGCCATGCGATGCAACTCGCAACCGATGGGCTGGTCGGCGACATCACCGAGATCAACTCGACGTTCACCTTTACGATCGGGCCGGAAGGTGCGAACAATTATCGGTGGAGCCCTGACCACGGCGGCGGCGCGCTCCTTGACGTCGGGATTTACTGCCTGGGCCCTGCCGTCGAGCTCTGGGGTTCGCAACCCGCCGTGATCGAGTCGTCCATCGATCTCGCTCCAAGCGGCGTCGACGCGACGACCACAGTGCAGCTGACCTGGCCTGATGGCCAAATCGCCCGCGCAAGGGTCTCGTTCGTTGACGCCGAACGGCAACGGTTGGAAATCGTTGGGGCAACCGGACGCATCGTCCTCGACGGTGATGCCCACACGGGCGGACCGAACGCCAGGCAGATCAGGGTCGAGTCCGACGCCACAACGAGCCATGCGCCAGAGCGGTCAATCGACGTCGAACCTGGCGACCCATATCTCGGGATGATCGATGCCTTTGCGGCAGCAGTTCGAGGGACGCAGCGTTGGCCTCGCCCAGTCGAGCGCAGCGTTGAGATGCTCGAACTCCTCTCACAGATCCGGACCAGCGCACAATGACCGATTCGTACTCCCTCGAACCACACCATGAGCACCACGAACTGCCGTCAGGCATCACGATGCACGCCGTGCACTGGGAGCCCGTTGAGGCGACTCTGGCACCGTGCCTGCTCGTTCACGGCCTCGCTTCGAATGCGCGGCTCTGGGACGGCGTGGCCAGGCGCCTTGCCGCACTCGGCCACCCAGTCGTTGCTATCGATCAACGCGGCCACGGCCATTCGTCAAAGCCTGACGGCCCGTTTGACATGGCCTCCGTCGCTGATGACCTTGGGCTACTCGTCACCGAACTTGGCTGGGAACGACCGTTGATCGCCGGCCAGTCGTGGGGCGGCAATGTCGTGATCGAGTTCGCACATCGGCACCCCGGCGTTGCATCGGTGATCGTGTGTGTCGACGGCGGCTCCATCGAGCTGCAGCGGAGAATGCCCGACTGGGAAGTTGCGAAAGCGCAGATGGCTCCGCCCTCGCTGATCGGCACGCCGATCGCCAAGATGCGCGAGTGGATGACCACGTCGAACGCCGACTGGCCAGCCGAGGGCATCGAAGGCCAACTCGCCAACTTCGAAGTCAGAGACGACGGCACCATTGCCCCGTGGCTCACGCTCGAACGGCACCTGCTCGTGCTCCGCGGCTTGTGGGAGCACATGCCGTCTGACCTGTACGCCTCGATCACCGACCCCGTCCTCTGGATCTCTGCCGATAACGGCCAGTCTGAATGGACTGTTGCAAAGCGCTCGGGAATCGACGCGGCCGTGTCCGCTCTGGCAACGAGCCGGTCAGAATGGTTCAGCCCCGCACATCACGACGTGCATGCACAACACCCGGCCGAAGTCGCGGCACTCCTGCACGGGGCCGTCACCGACCCCGACTTCTTTTGAACCACCGAAGACAGGAACCGATATGACTGCACTCCCCCGCCTCCTCGTCATCATGGGTTCAGGCGAAACCGCTCCGACGATGACCACGCCGCATCGCCGCGTGTTCGAACAACTTGCCGCAGCAACCGGCGGCACCGTTGACGCCGTGCTCCTCGATACCCCGTTCGGGTTCCAAGAGAACGTGGAAATCCTTGCCGCCAAGACTGCCGAGTACTTCACCGACGCGGCGCACCGGACCGTCAAGATCGCATGCCTGGCGCGAACCGACCACGGCGATGTCGTGGCAATCGAAACAGCCATCGCGAAGATCCGTGCAGCCGACTGGATCTTTGCCGGGCCCGGCAGCCCAACCTTTGCGCTGCGCCAGTGGGCCGATACGCCGATTCCCGAGGCCATTGTCGACAAGCTCCTCAACGGCGGTGCCGTCGTGTTCTCGTCTGCTGCAGCCCTCACGCTTGGGCGGAAAACGATTCCGGTCTACGAGGTCTACAAGTCTGGCGCCGATCCGTACTGGGTCGACGGGCTCGACGTTCTGAGCGAAGTCGGTCTTCCTGTCGTTGTCATCCCGCACTACGACAACAAAGAGGGTGGCAACCACGACACGAGCAAGTGCTACCTCGGCGAGCGGCGCCTGGCGATGCTCGAACCCGAACTCGATGACGACGTATTCATCCTCGGCGTCGACGAGCACACCGGCGTGATCATCGACCTCGATGCAAACACCGCTGAAGTCGTCGGCAAGGGCGGAGTCACACTCCGCAAAGACGGAGTGTCGACTCGCATCGAGACCGGCACAACTGTTCCTTTCAGCACACTGCAGGCCGGCCCTGTCACACCGCTCACATCGGGGTCAGACCTCGATGTGACAGAACCAACCGACGCTGAAGCTGCTGGCGAACCAAGGTCTAGCCACGATGTGGGCGGTGTCACTGTGGGCGATGACGCGGCTGTGATTCCATCGCTCGCTGGCGATGCTGCTCGACTCGAAGCGGAATTCGACGCAGCCTTAGCAGCGCGCGACGCCGACGGTGCCGTCAAGGCCATCCTTGAACTCGATTCGGCAATCCTCCAGTGGTCGCGAGACACGCTGCAGGGTGACGAGATGAAGCGGGCCCGCACGTCGCTGCGGTCGATGGTCGTGCGCCTCGGAGGTGCAGCGACTGCAGGGGTGCGCGACATCCGCGAGGTTCTTGGCCCGGTTGTTGAAGCAGCGCTTGCGGCACGCGTCACCGCCAGAACCGACAAGGCCTACGCCGTGTCAGATGCCATTCGCGACAATCTCATTGCTGCCGGTATCGAGGTGCGCGACACCGCTGACGGCGCCGAGTGGGTCGTTGCCGACTGACGAGTCAGTGTGCAACCCGCAACGGTTAGCTCATCGTCGCGACAACGTCAGCCTTGAGTGGCTCTTTGAGCTGCTCGACGCTGAGGTGGCACTTGATGCTGTGACCGGGCGACAGCTCGACCATCTCCGGCTCGGTGACCTCGCAGAGGCCCGCAATCGCACGGTGGCAACGGGTATGGAAGACGCAGCCGGGCGGCGGGTTAGCCGGTGACGGAATGCTGCCGGTCAACGGAATCCGGTGCTCAGCGACACCGTCGACGCTTGGCACTGCCGAGAGCAATGCCTCGGTGTACGGGTGGTTCACACCCTCAAACATCGTTTGGGTCGCGCCGATCTCCATGATCCGACCGAGGTACATCACTGCGATGCGGTCTGCCAAGTAGCGCACGACACCAATGTCGTGGCTGATGAATAGGTAGCTCGAGCGCTGCTCATTCTGCAGCTTTGCGAGCAGGTTGAGAATCGCAGCCTGGACCGACACGTCGAGCGCCGATGTCGGTTCGTCGCAGACGACCACTTCGGGGTCGCCAGCGAAGGCGCGGGCAATGGCCACGCGCTGCTTCAGACCGCCGGACAGCTGCCGAGGGCGCATGTCGAGGTGACGAGTGGAGAGCTGCATGCCCTCAGCGATTTCCTCGACTCGCCTGTCCGCCTCAGCGCCCTTGACACCAGTCAGTTTGACGACGCTGCGGTGCAAAATGCGCCGCACGGTCCAGGCACGGTTGAGCGCTGAATCAGGGTTCTGGAAGACCATCGAGATTGCCCGTATCGACTCGTCAATTCGAGAAGTTGCCTTATCGGCCATCGTCCGGCCGCGCAAGGTGATGGCGCCACCTTCATCGGGTGCGTGGACGCCGAGCATGGTCTTCGCAAGTGTTGACTTGCCGGAACCGGACTCGCCGACAAGCCCGAGGGTCTCGCCTTCAGCGAAGCCAAGGTTGACACCTACAAGGGCCGGAACGTCGTGGCCACGTTGGCGGAATGTCTTGGAGACACCTTCAACCCCGATGACCTGCTCGGTTCCGATGTCGTATTTGACCGTGACCTTGCCAGGCTCCGGGACCTCGTTCAGCCGGTCGACATGATGACAGCGAGTCCAGTGCCCGTCGGAACGTTCGACGATCGGCGGTGCGTCAGTGCGACAGAGATCGGTCGCAATGGGGCATCGATCGACGAACGTGCAATTCGGCAGCGAGGCACCGATCGGTGGCGCTGCGCCCGGGATGGAAAACAGTTCACTGTCCGTTTTGCGCAGACCGCGTCGCGGGATCGAATTGAGCAGACCTTTGGTGTACGGATGGCTCGGATTGTCGAACACTTCCGAAACGGTGCCCTCTTCGACAATGCGACCTGCATACATGACGCCCACGCGATCACACATGGTGCGGATGACGCCGAGGTTGTGGGCAATCAGCAAAATTGCCGAGTTCAGCTCGGATCGGAGCTCTCGTACCAAGTCGAGCACTTCGGCCTCGACCGTGGCATCAAGACCGGTCGTCGGTTCGTCGAGCACCAGCAATGTCGGATCGCAGGCCAAGCCCATGGCAATGACCACACGCTGCAGCATGCCACCCGACAGCTGATGCGGATATCGCTCCATAACGCTCTCCGGAGCAGCAATATGAACTCGCTCCAAGGCGGCCAGGGCAGAGACGCGCGCCTCAGCCTTCGACTGACCCATCACTTGGAACGCTTCGGCAACCTGCGTTCCGATCTTCAATACCGGATTAACTGCCTGGACCGGGTCTTGGAAGACCATCGAGGCACGCTCAGCTCGGAACTTGCGCAACTCTTTGGCTGACATCGCGGTGAGTTCCTCGCCGCTGGACAGCACACGACCAGCGTCGATTACGCCGTTACTCGGGAGGTAGCGCAGCGCTGCATACGCCGTGGTGGACTTACCGCAGCCCGACTCGCCGACGAGGCCGTATGCCTCGCCCTGGCGCACTTCGAAAGTTACACCGCGCAAAATCTTGCGCGGCGTGCCGCGCACGACGTACGACATCTCGAGGCCATCGACAGCCAGCGCTGGCGCTGCGTCCAGATCCGCTGGTTCGGGAGTTTGGGATTCGGTCACGCTCATGAGTTCACTGCCTTGTCGATCGAGTCGGCGATCAGGTTGACGCCAATGACGAGGCTGGCGATTGCCGCTGCCGGGAAAATCGACGGCCACCAGATCTCGCGGGCGATTTGTTCGTAGTTCTGCGACACATCGATACCCCAGTCAGCGTCGGTGATGTTTCCACCGACGAAGCCGAGGAATGCCAATGTCGTATACGTGAAGATGGCGTAGCCGAGGCGAACGGTTCCTTCAACCACCACGAGCCCAGTCACATTGGGCAATATTTCGCGGGTGACGATGAAGAGACTCGACTCGCCGCGCATCTTTGCCGACATGACGTAGTCGAGGTCAGACTCGGCAATCGCCGCCGAACGGATTGTTCGAGTAATCGCTGGCACAAAGAGCACCGCAATCGTTCCGATGATCACGGTGGTCGAACGGCCGAACGTGAAGATGATGACGATGGCCATCAGGATGATCGGAATCGACAGAATCGCTTCGATCATGCGGCTTAAAATTTCGTCGACCCAACCCTTGTAGTAGCCCATGATGAGGCCGAGGAACGTGCCGACCACGATGGCGACAGCAGTGGAAATCGGAGCGATCGTGAGAATCTTGCGGGCACCGTAGATCACTCGGGTGTAGACATCCCATCCATTCTTGTCGGTGCCAAGCCACGCCTCGCTGCCTGGCTTGACACGAGGCCCTGCTTCGACGAATTCTTTCGGGTCGAACGATGTAAGAATTCCCGGCAACACGCTGGCAATAATCCAGAATCCAACGATCAACACACCAACAACGAATCCGGGGCTGGTGTAGAGCACCCGGAACTGTTCTTTACGGATCTGCTTTTTTCCTTCACCCGTCACGGCGGCCTTGTTTGAAGTTGCGTCTGGCGTCGACTCTTTCGGGGTTGGCGCAGGCGCGCCAGCTTCCTGGGTTCCGCTCATCAGTTGTCTCCCAACGATTGGCGTGTACGGGGGTTCATGTAGGCGATGAGAAGGTCAGCCGACAGCGTGGCGAGCATGTAGATGACGGCGACGGCGAGGACGCCGGCCCGCAGGACGGGATAGTCGGCGCGGTCGACGGCTCGCAGGATCAGGTTGCCGACACCTTGGTAGCCAAACACCCGCTCAAGAGCAACCATGCCGCCGAAGAGGTAGCCGAGTTGGGTACCGAGAACAGCAACGGTTGGCTGCAGTGCGTTGCGCGCAATGTGCTTGCGGAACACCTGGGGTATCGAGAGCCCACGCATGAACGCTGTACGGGCGTAATCGGAATCGAGCGCGGTGATGGTGCCAGCACGGGTCACGCGGGCGATGTAGCCGAAGTACACCATCAGCACGGCAATGACCGGCAGCAAGAGATGCTGGATCTGAACCAGCGGGCTCGATCCGGGCGGAGCAGCAGCCTGCACCTTGAAGAAGTCGACCGGGACGGCGAGAAAAGCCAGCAAGAACACGCCAGCCACGAAGTCGGGAATTGCCGAGAATGCAATACCGACATTGATGATCGTGCGATCGATCCAGGTGTCCTTCTTGTATGCCGTGATCAAGCCACCAAGAACCGAGACCGGCACGATCACGATCAGAGCGAGAATCACCAGCTTGGCGGAGTTGCCAAGCGCGCTCCACACCAGGCTCATGACGGGTTCACCGGTAGCGACGGAGAAGGAGTCGCCGAAGTCGAGCGTGAAGACCGACTTGACCAGCTTCGACAGTTGAGTCAGAACCGAATCACGCAGACCCAACGATTCGGTGACCTGGATGAGTCGCTCGGGCGACGCCGTGCCGCCCGCGATCTTTCGAGCAGGGTCACCTGGAGCGATGTTGGGGATCAGCGTGACGATGACGAGCAAAAACGCCAAGGTAACGAAGGCGAGCATGAGTCGCCTGAAGATAAATCTGAACACGTATTCCTTCTCTGTCTTTCGAACGGTTGGTCCTGTAACGACAAAGGGCGCAGCGGTCGATCCGCTGCGCCCCGCCGTTACGACGATCCGGCGTCGGCCGGAGCGGGATGTTCGGTTAGCTCTTCGTCACATTCTGCATCTGCAGGTGACCAAGGGCTGTGGTTTCGAAGCCGTTGATCGCGCTACTCGTTGCGGAGAGGTAGTTGAAGAACAACGGATAGCACGCCGGGGCGTCCTCATGGAGCAGGCGTTGGATCTTTCCGACTGCCGTCTTCTGACCAGCTACATCGGTGGCGCTCTGGTAGTCCTTGAAGTAACCGTCGAATTCGCTCGAGGCATAGTTCGAGGAATTCCAGTCCCCATCGGTGGCGAGTGCACGGCCGAAGAAAATGTCCGGAGTCGGGCGGTGGCCATAGTCGACGATGCCGATCGCAGCCGAAGCGCCGCAGGGGC
>ERZ888423.1398-NODE-1398-length-20886-cov-7.069032_pt1 | contig 20886 bp, 17 predicted proteins | sample MGYA00520523_ERZ888423 | MGnify/ENA primary metagenome ERZ888423 (study PRJEB32303, sample SAMEA104408611) | aquatic metagenome | biome: Brackish water; feature: Pelagic; material: water | place: Baltic Sea | collected 2014-06-08T10:24:00 | depth 30,27 m ...
CTCCCTCAATGCCGTTGTGCCGTAGTTGCTCCAGCACGCCGGCGCGCAGGTCCACCGCGGGCGTGCCCTGCCGTGTCATCGCAGCAGCCGTGGGGGCGGCGCTGGCCACCTCATCCCGGACCTGTTCGCTCACCTCGTAGCACGCACTGCAGATCGCGGGCCCCACCCAGGCCTGGACCGGCCCGAGGGGCGAAAGCCTCTCCAGCGCTGCTGGCAGGACACCGGCAACCACCCCTCTCCACCCTGCGTGCACAGCCGCCACTTTCCCCCCGGCAAGGTCCGCCAGCAGGATCGGTACGCAGTCCGCGACCTGCGTGCCGATCGGCAGACCCGGGATGTCTGTGATCACCGCATCGGCATCAGGGACCGGGTCGGGGACGGAGCGGAGATGAACGACATCGCGCCCATGCACCTGACGCGCTAACGCAATGCCCTGCGCACCGAGGTAGCCCGCGACCAGACGGCGGTTGTTCTCCACCGCGATGGCATCATCACCCACGGAGGCACCGACGTTCAGTGAGTCGTACGGGGAATGGCTCAGACCACCGCGACGATCGGTGAAGATCCACTCCGCAGCGTAGGAGCCCGACGCAACACGGCCGCGGGCGAGAACACCCACGACCTCGCCTACTTGAGGAAGTCGGGGACGTCGAGATCGTCGCCGGCATCCTCGAAGACAATCGTGCGCGGCTGCTGCACGGGTCGCTTGGGCGGTTCCGGCGTGACCGGGATCTCGGCACTATCCGATGACGGCGACTGCTTCGCTGCCACGGCGGCTGCCAGCGGGGTTTCTTCGGCAATCCGCTTTGTCACGGGCTGTGTGCGTCGGGCGGGTGGGGATCCCCCATCAAATCCAGCGGCGATGACGGTGACCCTCACCTCGTCACCCAAGGTGTCGTCGATGACGGCCCCGAAAATGATGTTGGCGTCCGGATGGGCGGCATCGGAGACCATGCGCGCTGCCTCGTTGATCTCAAAGAGGCCGAGATCCGAGCCACCCGAGACGGACAGAAGCACGCCGTGGGCTCCCTCAATGCTCGCCTCGAGGAGCGGACTGGAGATGGCAGCCGTGGCGGCCTCCAGCGCGCGGTCTTCGCCTCGTGCCGAACCGATGCCCATGAGCGCTGACCCCGCGCCCTGCATGACCGATTTCACGTCGGCGAAGTCAAGATTGATGAGGCCCGGCGTCGTGATCAGATCCGTGATCCCCGAAACACCCTGCAGCAGGACGTGATCCGCCTGACGGAATGCGTCAATCACACTGATGTTGCGATCGGTCAGGGAAAGGAGACGGTCATTGGGGATCACGATGAGTGTGTCGACCTCGGCACGCAATGCGTCGATGCCGTTGTCGGCCTGTGCCTGCCGCCGCCTGCCCTCGAATCCAAAGGGTCGGGTGACGACGCCGATTGTCAACGCACCGAGTGACTTCGCGATGCGTGCGACGACCGGGGCGCCTCCCGTGCCGGTGCCCCCGCCTTCACCGGCGGTGACGAACACCATGTCGGCGCCTCGCAACACCTCCTCGATGTCGTCGGCATGATCGTCGGCCGCCTGGCGACCAACGTCAGGGTCAGCACCCGCGCCGAGTCCGCGGGTCAGTTCGCGACCGATATCCAACTTCACGTCGGCATCGCTCATGAGGAGAGCTTGAGCATCGGTGTTGATCGCGACAAACTCCACGCCCTTGAGACCGACGTCGATCATCCGGTTGACGGCGTTGACGCCGCCGCCCCCGATCCCCACGACCTTGATCACGGCGAGGTAGTTCTGCGGTGCAGCCACGGGTGCATCCCTTCGAGTCCGGCCCACGAGCGTCCTCCCGAGCCGTGCGCCTCAGCGCAGACCTTAACCTCCAGTTGAGGATAAGGTTCAATGGATAAAGCGTCCTAGGCCTGAGGTTAGGGCTCAACTCCACCTCGGGCAAGAAGCCACGCCCGTCACAACCGTCACACAACCGCACGCCTGTGCTCTCCTGAGCAGTGACGAGTCGATCGCTCAGCCGCCAACCGCCCCTCGCCCACGGGCGCGCCCTGTGCGGGGTCACCGCGCCGGATCGGATGGAACTGATTCATTCGTACGTCGCGCACGGGCGATCAGCATCGCCCCTGATACCGCCAACAAAATGACTCCTGCCACGAAGAGCCCCGCGACCATGCCCAGCGTCTGCCCGGCAATCGAGAGTGCGCCTGCCCCGGCAGCGATCACTCCTCCGGCTGCCCACACCCACGAGCCGCCCCGCGCGAAGATGACTACCGCGACAAGCGCGAAGATCAGGAGAGCGATCCGCGAGAACCACATCGCCCACATGAGGTGCTGCTGTCCACTGTCGTCTGGCAAGGACGCATCCAAGGACATGAAGGCATTGGTGAGTTGCAGCCCGATGAAGGCGGTCACGCCCAGGGCTTCTGTCAGAACTCGTGGCGGTAGGAACCGCGGTGCGATGATGAGCCAGCCCACCGTGCACACCGTGCTGACGATCGTCATCACGAGGGGCTGCTCCCACGATCCGAGAATCCGGCTGGTGACCAACCACAGCCAGATGAATGCCGTTACGGCGACGCTGAGAGTGGGCACCGCCCCGGGTGCCCACCACGCAGCGATGGCCGCGGCCACCAGGGCAATCGACGCGAGTCCGATGGGCCAAAAGGTGCCCTCGGTACCGATGTCGACTCCGGCCCATTCCAGTGCCACGACCACGGCGGAGATGGCCAGGGGTATGGCGAGGGCGAGGAGCACGCCGACGAGGCGGCGCAGAGCCGCATGATCGCGCATGGATGTGAGGCCACCCGCGGTAGTCGTCACGATCAGCGCCGTGACGTAGAGAGCGATTGCGCCGAGGGCGACAACCCCCAACTGGACAGGCTTTGGCCACAACGCCCAGGTCTGGCCAGCCAAGGTCAAGCCTGCGCCGACGATGAATGCAGCACCGAGGTACCCGATGATCTCCGGGAGGACTCCCCGGCGCTTCGTGTCCGGAGCCGCGACCACCTCCCCCGCGGGCGGGGGTGACGTCAATGCTGCGACCTGGGCCCGGAGTCGAGCGGCCTCAGCCCTGAGCTCCTCCACCTCTGCCTGGAGGCGGGCCACGTCCGGCGCAGTGGAGCCGGCGGGGGTCGGGGGCGTCGGATTCCGGGCGCTAGAGGTGTCGTCGGACATGGAATGAGTATGGTCCTCCCCCCCTGCCCGTGCCGGCACATTGTCGAAGTGCGGCGCGGCGCACAGAGGCCGGATCGCCACGGGCACCATCACCATCAACCCCACGTCGGGCAATAGGCGTAACGCACCGATGTTCATCCTGAAGGTCAATAGATCGGGCGACTTCGTCATCCGCACATAGCGCGATGACAGGCTAGGGCCGTGGCCACGCTGCCGGAGTCCCACCGCAGGACCCTTGCCCTCTCCTGCGGCGGGGCCGTGCGTGTGCACTGGGACCTTCCCACCGCTCCGGCGCGCGGGTGGGTGTGGGTCCAGCACGGATTCGCCCGCCGCGGTCACCACCTTGCCGGCATAGCCGGCGCGCTCACATCGAACGGCTGGGCTGCCGTGCGTCCTGATCTGGCGTCCCTGTCGCCGAGACACTCGATTCACGATCGCTCCTACCTGCTGAGGTGTGCACGCGCGATCACGGCATCGGCAGGCGACGTCCTCGGAGTGACTATGGAGGGTGTGGGAGTGGGCCATTCGGCGGGCGGCGCGGTCCTGGGTTGGCTCTCATCACGCGGTGTCGGCCTGGGGCCACTCATCCTTCTCGACCCCGTCGACACGGTGGGAGGGCTCCTCCATGACGCGCGGCTCACCACCCCACTCGTCCTGGCGGTGATGCAACCGTCACGATGCAATCGAGGCGGGGCCACGACCACGCGCCTGGCTGCGGCCGGCTGGCCTACCACCACCTTCTCGGAGCTCTCCCACGCAGATCCTGAGCGCATCCCGAGCACGCTCCACCCGAGGGACGTGTCGGTCTCGTCATGGGCCGTACGCCGTGCCTGCGGCCAGGGCGGCAGTGCCGATGAGGTCGTGAGACTCGGGGGGTGGATCGTCGCTGCGACCGCACAGTCGAGGGAATAGGGTCCTAGCACCCAGAAACACACATTCAGGAGGCACGCGTGGGGCTGGCAGGTGCCGAGATTCGTCGCGCGAAGCTGCGCTTCGGGCTCCTGACGGGCGCCGTCTCCCTGCTGATTTTTTTGGTCCTCCTCCTCTCGACCCTGTCATCCGCCCTGGTGGGTGCGCTCGTGGGCGCACTCGAAGGGCTCAATGCCGACGGGATCGTCTACGCAGACTTCGCTCGCGACAACATCGCGGCGAGTCGCATGGACCCCTCCGTGGTGACCTCCATCGCATCCGTCGACGGTGTCGTCGCGGCCTCCGCGGTGGCCACGTTCACCACCGCCGCCAATCTCACTGGGGCGCAGGCAGATGTTCAGGTCTTCGGTTTTTCACCGAATGCGCCGGGAGCTCCCCAGGGACTCTCCGATGGTCGCTTGCCCACCACAGCGGGAGAGATCGCCATCGACGGTGGGGGCGCGACGATCGGTGATGTGATCACCCTGGATCCGGCAGGCACCAGCCTCACCGTGGTGGGCCTCCTGCGGGGAGCCCAGTTCAATGCCCTGCCGACCATGTACACAACGCTGGACACCTATGCCGAAGCCTTCGCCCTCACCAATCCGGGCCTGCCCTTCGTGCCCATTAACGCGGTTGCCTTCGACGTGGCGGACGGTGCCGATGCATCAGCCGTCGCACAGCGCATATCCAGCGAGATCCCCGACGTCACGGGCTACGCCCTCGACGAAGCCGTGGCGCTCATCCCGGGGATCGAGTCGATCTCGCAAAGCTTCGGGATCCTCGTGGGCCTGACCTTCGTGATCGGCATCGTGGTCATTGGCTTCTTCTTCCTCATCCTTACGGTTCAAAAACTCAGACCCTTCACCCTGCTGCGTGCCATCGGCACGAGCACACCCCGTCTCGCCGCAACCGTTGCATCCCAGATCGTCCTGGTCGTCCTCATCGCATCGCTCATCGCCGTTGGCCTCACGCTTGCGGCCGTCCAGGGACTCAACACGGGCTTGCCCGTCACCGTCCAGCCGAGTCTCATCCTCGGAGTGGTCGTCAGTGTCCTCATCTTTTCCCTGCTCGCGGGTGCACTGAGCATTCGCCGCATCGCCCGGATCGACCCCGCCAGTGCGGTGGGTGCCCGATGACCGGACCCGCAGCACTTCTCTCCCGGGGCGAACTCACGCGGACCAAGGGTCGCTTTGGCGCGGTCGTGGGTGCCCTCGCGCTCATCGTCTTCCTTGTCCTGGTCCTCGGCGCCCTGGCGGATGGCCTGTTTTACGGTGCCACCGGCGCCGTACGATCGACCAACGCGACGGCGTATGCCTTTTCTGCCGATGCGGAGGGCTCCCTCATCCGATCCCGGCTGGAGCAATCCGATGTGGCGGCTCTCGCGGCCGCGCCAGGAGTGGAAGCGGCGGGCCCCGTCGGGGTGCTGTTGACGGGAGGCACGGGCCCAGAAGGCGATGTCGACCTGGCCATCTTTGGACTTGACGTCGGTGGACCCGGGACCCCGACCACACTCGTGCAGGGCCGACTGCCAACATCCGGCGAAGTCGGCGTTGCTGCTGTCGACACCCGGCTGCAAGATGACGGCATCGACCTCGGCTCCCGCCTGTCGGTCGGGGATGTGTCCGTCGAGGTTGTCGGATTCGTCGCAGACTCGGCCTACCAACTCCAACCCAGCGTCTGGACGTCCGTCGAGGACTGGCGCTCCATGCGTGACGCGGTGCGCCCTGAGTTGCGAGGCCAGCCCACCGCCATCAACGCCGTCGCCCTCGTGACCTCAGCCGGTGCAGATCTGTCAGCCATTGCGGCGGCCCTCCCCGGTTCCGCGGTCTTGACCGCGGAGGCCGTGGGCCTGGCGATTCCGGGTGTCGAGCAGCAGGCTTCCACGCTCAACTCGATCATCTACACCACCGTTGCCGTCGCCGCACTCGTGGTCGCTCTCTTCTTTGCGCTGCTGGTCCTGGAGAAGCGCGAGCTTTTCGCTGCGCTCAAGGCCTTGGGATCCTCGACCTGGGCCCTGGGTCGCGCAGTCCTCATCCAGGCGCTCATCGCGTCGATCCTGGGTGTCATCATCGGCGCCATCATCGCGAGGCTCTTTGGCCTCATCATTCCCGCGACGGTGCCCACGCTCTTCCGCACAGACACGCTCATCCAGATTGCCGTGTTCACCATCGTCGCCGGCATCGTCGGTGCCGCCTTTTCGTTACGACGCCTCGCGCGCATCGACCCGGCTACCGCTATCGGAGGCACTCTATGAACGACTCGGGATCCCTTCTCCAGGTCAACGACGTGAGCAAGGTCTACGGCACGGGACACACCGCTGTGACGGCTCTCGATCAGGCGACCATGAGCGTGGACCAGGGTGAGTTCGTCGCTCTCCTAGGACCTTCCGGCTCGGGCAAGACGACACTCATCTCCATCGTCGGGGGTCTTCTTGCAGCCACCTCCGGCACCGTCACCCTCGGCGACATCGAGGTCACGGCCCTGTCGCGCAAGGATCTCACTCGCTTCCGCGCCGAGCGGGTCGGCTTCGTCTTTCAATCCGCAAACCTGGTGCCGTTCCTCACGGCTCGAGAGAATCTGCTCTACGTGGCGACGCTGGTGAAGACACCCAAGAAGGCCGCCCAGCAGCGAGCGGATCAGCTCCTCGAGGAGTTAGGCCTTGCCGATCGAGCCAAGAATCTCCCCGAGCAACTCTCCGGTGGCGAGCGCCAGCGTGTGGCCATTGGTCGAGCACTGATGAACGATCCTGATCTCGTGCTCGTCGATGAGCCGACAGCCTCTCTCGATACGGCACTGGGTCGTCAGGTCGTGCAACTACTGCGCCGCGAGATCAAGGACCGCGGCAAGACGGGAATCATGGTGACGCACGACCTGCGCATGGTGGAGTACACCGACCGTGTCTTCGAGATCCTCGATGGTCACCTGACACATGTGGAGTCTCCGAGCACACTCGGACATTGAAGGTCACTCGACCATCAACGGCAACGGACTGACCGACTCATCCGAGGTTGCGGGCACCCCGGGGGCGGAGACGTCGTAGCGCTGCGCCTTCACCTGAAGAAGGGTCTGCAGGACCTCCGCCTTGAATGCCGTGTCACCGGCGGATCCCCACATCACCGTGGAGCCGTTGCGCAGCCGCAGTGTGACGTTGTTGCGCGTGGTCGCCTCAATCTCATCAACGCGCTCACTCAGCCAGGCGGGCACCTCTCTCGCCACCGTCACCGCGGCAACCACGCCGTCACCGGAGGCGCGCACGAGAGGGACGCCGGTGACCACGGACGGGACCGTGCGCATCACCACACCATCCTCATCGACAAGGTCATAGCCCGAAGCCACCGCCACCAACGCGACGGGATCACGCCGCAGGACATCGATCACGATCGCATCCGGCCAGGCTCGCGACACGGTCACGGATCGCACCTGGGGTAGCGCCGCAATGCGCGCCTCAATGTCACCCGTCGGCACCCGCAGCAGCGGTGTCCCGGGAGCGACGTTGGCGATCACGCGGATCTCCTCCTCCGGCAGCGGACCGGCAACCTCCGATGTCGACGCAACACTCACCTCCACCCGTGCCACCGACAGCCACGGCGAAAACCACACGACCCAGATGAGCGCCGCCACGACCGGCACGACGATGGCGATCGCGAGAAGAGCCCGCCTCATCCGCGCTCCCGGAGCAGATCGACAATCTGAGGGGCGAGTTGTCCGACGTCTCCCGCCCCCATCGTCATGACAACATCACCCGCTCGGGCACGCTCTGCCACCACACTCGGCACCCTCGACCATGAGGGTTCGAAGTGCACGCGATCGCGGGGCAGCGGCACACAATCCGCGATGACTTCACCACTGGCACCAGGAATGGGTGCCTCACCCGCACTGTAGACATCCAGGACAATGACCTCGTCGGCCAGACCTAGCGCCTGACCAAACTCGCGGGCAAAGACCGCGGTTCGTGAGTAGCGATGACTCTGGAAGGCCACAATCACACGTCCCTCGCCGGCCACCTCGCGCGCTGCCCGCAGCGTGGCTTCGACCTCCGTGGGGTGGTGGGCGTAGTCGTCGTACACGCGGATTCCATCGACCTGACCGCGCAATTCGAATCGCCTTTGGGTGCCGGTGAAGGAGGCGAGGCCCTCCGCAACATCCGCTGGGGGAAGTCCGAGGGCAATCCCGACGGCCACGGCCGCACAGGCATTTTGAGCATTGTGCGCTCCCGGCACCTGCAGGGTGACCGAGCCGAGTCGCACACCGCGGTGCGCGATCTGGAAGGTCCATCCGCGTGATCCGGACACGGGGTCAAGAATCCGCACGTCCGCATCCGGCGCCATCCCGTAGGTGAGGACCTTCACGCCAGCTCGGCGCACCTCATCGGCCACGCGACGTGATCCCTGATCATCGGCACACAGCACGGCTGAGCCATCAACGTCTCGGGCCGACAGGCAGAAGCGCACGAAGGCCTCTTCAATCTCAGCAAGATCCGCCCAGTGGTCCAGGTGGTCTGCTTCAACATTCGTGACAACAGCGATGTAGGGAGTGATCGCCAGGAAGGATCCATCGGATTCATCCGCCTCGACGACGAAGAGGGGACCGCTGCCCCGATGGGCGTTCGTGCCCGAGGACTGCAACTCGCTACCAATCGCGAAGGAGGGGTCGGCCCCGCAGGCCTGGAGCGCGACCGTGACCATGGAGGTCGTCGTTGTCTTGCCGTGCGTGCCGGCGATAGCGATGGCCCGGGAGCCCTCCATGACCGCATTGAGTGCCTCGGCCCGCGTCCAGACGAGCAGGCCGCGACGTCGGGCTTCCACGACCTCGGGATTGGTGGGAGGGATGGCGGTGGAAACCACGACCACCTCAGCGGCCGGTGTGCCGTCCAGTGACTCCTGGCCATGACCGATAACGATGCGCGCACCGAGCGCGCGAAGTGCCGTGATGCGACGTGACTCCTTGGCATCGCTGCCGGAGACGGGCACACCCTGGGCCAGCATGAGGCGTGCCAGCGCCGACATGCCCGCGCCACCGATGCCGATGAGATGGACGCGCGTGACGCCATCGAGCGAGGGACCCATCACGCGCCACCCGCCGTGCGCACCATGTTGGCGAGGCGCTCGGCGCCGTCACGCACGCCATGTGCCGATGCCGCCCTGCCCATCTCCGCCAGGCGCTGGGGGTCAGCGATCAGCGGCAGCACCTGCGCGCGCAGCGCACCGGCAGTGAAGTCGGCGTCCTCGATGAGCAAGCCGCCCCCCGCAGTGACGACCGGCTGCGCGTTGAGCCTCTGCTCGCCGTTGCCGATGGGCAGCGGCACGTAGACGGCGGGCAGGCCCACAGCGGCCAGCTCGGCGCACGTCATCGCGCCGGCCCGGGTGATGGCGAGGTCGGCTGCGGCGTAGGCGAGGTCCATGCGGTCGATGTAGGGCAGCGTCACATACGCGACCCCATCGTCGCCCACAGGGACCACACCCGCTGCGCTCTCCCCCACGGCATGCAGCACCTGCACCCCAGCGGCGCGCAGGTCGGCGGCAGCGCCGGTCACCACTTCATTGAGCCGCTTCGCGCCGAGCGATCCACCGAAGACGAGCAGGGTGACCCGATCCGGGTCGAGTCCGAAGTGCGCGCGTGCGGCAGCCCGCTGCCCTGCGCGGTCGAGTGCGACGATCGACGTCCGCATGGGCATGCCCATGTACGTCGCGCCGGGGATCGAGCCGGAGACAGCTTCGGCGACCCACGGTGTGAAGCGAGCGCCGAGCTTGTTGGCCATGCCTGCGCGCGCGTTGGCCTCATGGATGACGATCGGCACTCTCGCGGAGCGCGCGGCGAGGTAGGCCGGGACGGCGACATATCCACCGAAGCCCACGACGACATCGGGCTTCTCCTCCGCGAGGATGCGGCGCATCTGACGCACGGAGCCGGCCATGCGCGGGGCGATGAGGAGCAGGTCCTTGGAGGGCTTGCGCGGCATGGGCACGGCGGGCAGCGTGCGCAGTCGCCGACCGCGCTCGGGCACGAGCCGGGCCTCGAGGCCGACCGAGCGGCCGACGAACACGACCTCCGTCGCGGGATCGATGCTCACGAGGGTGTCCGCCAAGGTCAGCGCCGGTTCAATATGCCCCGCCGTTCCACCGGCAGCGAGGAGCACCTTCACGAGTCAACCCGGGACCGTCCTTGACCGGCACCTCCCGGGATCACCGTCAGTCGGATAGGCGCTCCCCCGGCCGTGGCACCGGCACTGCGGGCGAAGGACATGAGCATGCCGAGGGACACAAGCAGCGGCACGAGCGACGATCCGCCGTAGGACACGAGCGGCAACGGGACGCCGGTGATGGGCAGGAGGGACAGGACCGCACCGATATTGATCACAGCCTGGAACACAATCCACGTCCCCACCCCCGCGGAGGCCAGGCGCACAAAGGGATCCTGCGCTGAGTGCACCAGGCGGAATGCAACAAAAGCGATGACCGCGAAGAGCCCGAGCACCGCGAAGGTGCCCATCAAGCCCAATTCCTCGCCCACGACCGGGAAGATGAAGTCGGTGTGCGCCTCCGGCAACGAGCCCCACTTCTCTCGACTCGCTCCCAGGCCGACGCCCCACCATCCTCCGGTGCCGAGCGCGAACTGCCCCTGGGTGACCTGCCACCCATCCCCGAGCCGATCCGCTGACGGGTCCAGCCAGGATGTGAAGCGACTCATGCGATAGGGCGCCGCCAGCGTGAGCGCGGCAATGGACGCGACACCGAGCACACCGAGCACTGCAAAGAGTCGCAGCGGAGCACCCGCGGCAAAAAGCACCCCGCAGGCAATCACGGCGAGGATGAGGGTGTTGCCGACGTCACCCTCCAACAGCACGAGAAGCAGCAGGAGGCCCGTGACCGGGAGCACCGGTATTAACAGGTGCGACCAGCGATCCAGCATCGGCTGCTTGCGGGCCAAGAGGTCAGCGCTCCACAGGATCAGGGCGATCTTGGCGAACTCAGAAGGCTGGAGGCGGAAGGGACCGAAGAGATCGATCCAGTTCTTCTGCCCACCCACTTCAACACCGATGATGAGCACCGCGATGAGCAGCCCCACGGCGATGACCAGGGCCGGCCACGCCAGACGACGCCACATGCGGACACTCAATCGCGTCGCAATGATCATGCAGGTGACACCGATCACCGCAAACAGCAACTGCCGCTGGGCCAGTGTGTACGCCGATCCGTGCAATGTGATGGACAGGACCGATGACGCACTCAGCACCATGAGCAACCCGAGTCCGAGCAGGGCCAGGGTCGCGCCAATAAGGAGGTAGTACAGGCCCATCGGATGCTGCAGAAAAGACCGGCGCGGCGTGGGCTCGCCGACCCCGGGCGTCCGCGTCGTCCGCGTGGTGTCGGCCATGGGAACAGTGTTCCCAAAGTGATCGGTGTGACCGGGGAGGTTCGGGGGCGTGTCGTCCCCGGCTTGGCCACACCCGCGCTGGTGGGCAGCGGTGGTGCCCATCGCCCTATGCCCGAGATCGGACCGCATCGGCGAAGGCATCTCCCCGGTGACCGTAGTCGCGGAACATGTCCCAGGAGGCGCAGCCGGGGGCCAGCAGGACGGTGTCACCCGGTTGGGCTAGCTCGCAGGCGGCAGACACGACCTCCACCATGGCGTCACTATCAACGCGATCAATGTCCACCACGGTGACATCGGGGGCATGGCGTCGCAGCGCCTCGGCAATGACCTGCCGATCGATCCCGAGCAGCACGACTCCCCTCAACCGGGGTGCCACGGACCGCACGAGGTCATCGAAGTCCTGGCCCTTCGCCTGACCCCCGGCAATCCACACCACCGGGTCGAAGGATCGCAGCGATGTCTGCGCAGCATGGGCATTCGTCGCCTTAGAGTCATCCACGAAGAGCACTCCGCCGACCTCAGCAATCGTCGCGATGCGATGCGGCGCTGGAGTGAAGGAGCGCAGACCGTCGCGCACGGCGTCCGGGGGGACACCGTGCGAGCGCGCCAGTGCGGCCGCGGCGAGAGCGTTGGCGATATTGGCCGGAGATGATCCGGGAACATCCTCGACCGAGGCGAGTTCCTGCGCCGCTGTACGCCGATCCTCGATGAAAGCCCTGTCGACCAGCACACCGTCCACGACGCCCAGCATGGAAACCCCCGGGATACCGAGTCCGAAGCCGATGGCACGACACCCTTCCACCACGTTGGCGTCGCGAACCATCTGCTCGGTGACGGGATCATCCACGTTGTAGACCGCGGCGCGCTGCGCATGGCGATACACCAGCGCCTTGTGCCACGCGTAAGAGTCCATGGTGCCAAAAAAATCCACGTGATCGGGCGCAAGATTGAGACAGGCCGCGGATTCGGGTGACATCGACTCAACGAAGGGCATCTGAGTCGCGCTCACTTCCGTGGCGATGACATCGAGATCGGGCCGGCGTACGGCGTCCAGGAGCGATGCCCCCACATTGCCCGCCGCGGTGGATGCCAGACCGGCTGATCGCAATATCGCATCCAGCATGAGTGTTGTCGTCGTCTTGCCATTGGTGCCTGTCACGCACAGCCACGGTGCCGCTCCCTGAGCAGGTCGCATCCGCCAGGCCAACTCAAGCTCACCCCAGATGGGGATGTCTCTCTGCTGTGCCGACACGATGACGTGTGCGTGGGGTGCGATGCCCGGGGAAACGATGTACACATCGGTGTCCGGCGGGGCCGACGTGTCGTCACCGAGGCGCACATCCGCGCCGAGGATCTCCAGCACCGCCGCTCGCTCCCGTTGTCGATCACCATTCCCCGAGTCCATGACGGTGACATCGGCTCCGACATCCAGCAGGGCGTCGGCCGCAGCAAAACCGGCGATACCTATGCCCGCGACCACCGCCCGCACACCACTCCAGTCAGAGGCAGATGAGACCAGCCCCGAGAGATCACGCGTCATCCTTGGACCCATTCGGCGTAGAAAATGGTCAGACCGAGGGCGACCACCATGCCCTGGAGGATCCAAAAGCGGACCACGATGTTGATCTCCGGCCACCCCTTCATCTCAAAGTGATGATGCAGAGGCGCCATCAACAGCAGGCGGCGGTGAAGCAACTTGTAGGAGGCCACCTGGCCGATGACCGACAGCGAGACCAGGACAAAGAGTCCGCCGAGCAGTGCGAGGAGCAACTCGGTGCGGCTGGTCACCGCGAGACCGGCGATGACACCACCAATCGCCAAGGATCCCGTGTCGCCCATGAATATGCGCGCGGGTGCCGCGTTGTACCAAAGAAAGGCAAAGCAGGCGCCCGCGCATGCGGCGGCGACGACCGCCAGATCCAGGGGCGCGGCCGTGGCGTAGCAGGCAGGCCCCGGCGTGAAGAAGCACGACTGTCCGTATTGCCAGACCCCGATGAGCACATAGGCAGCGAAGGTCATGGTGGCAGCGCCCGTGGCGAGGCCATCCAAGCCGTCGGTGAGGTTGACGCCATTGGTGGTCGCTGTCACGAGGAACCACACCCACAGCAGGTAGAGGCCCAGGGGCAGGACCAGCGGGGTGTCTCGGATGAAGGAGATGGCCGTGGTGGCGGGTGTCTCCCCGACGGCGTTGGGGAATTGAAGGGCAAGCCAGGCGAAACTTAAGGCCACCACGGCCTGACCGATGAGTTTGGTGCGCGCCCGAAGACCCGTCGCGCGACGACGGAAGATCTTCAGATAGTCATCGGCGACACCGACAGCACCCAGCCCCAGCATGAGATAGAGCACAAGGAGAGCCGATGGAGACGGCGGTGTCCAAAAGATCAGATGGGTGAGCCCGTAGCCGAGGACGACCGCGGCGATGATGGCCACGCCCCCCATGGACGGTGTACCTCGCTTGCCCTCGTGCTCGGGATAGGGCAGATCCACCGTGGAGACCCTGATGGCCTGGGAGTAGCCGTGCTTGAGGAGCAGGCGGATGAGGAGCGGGGTGCCCGCCAAGACGACGAAGACCGAGATCACCCCGGAGAGGACAACAAGCTTCACGATGCCCCGTCCAGCAGTGCTTCGGCCACGGCTTCCAGTCCGATAGAGCGCGAGGCCTTGACGAGGACGACATCATCGGGTCGGACCTCGGCGCGCAGCAGCGCGACGGCCGCCTCAATGTCCGGGACCCAGGTGGATTCCTCACCCCAGGAACCCTCCTGTAGCGCGCCCAGATGCAGCGCTCGCGCACCGTCGCCGACAGCGATGAGGCGGGATACGTCCAAGCGAACGGCGAGCCGTCCGATGGCGTCGTGCTCCATGATGGAGGTGTCGCCGATCTCTCGCATCTCCCCCACCACGGCCCATGTACGCCGTCCTGCAGCAAGCGCAACCAGCGCCTTGAGAGCGGCGCGCATGGACTCAGGGTTCGCGTTGTAGGCATCGTTGATGATCGTGACTCCATCGGGGCGTTCGGTGATCTCCATGCGCCAGCGGCTCACCGACTCGTAGTGCTCAAGCGCATCGACAATGGCGCCGAGATCGATACCGGCCGCCAAGGCCATGGATGTCGCTGCCAGGGCGTTGGCCACCTGATGCTCGCCCGTGAGGGTGAGCGCCACCCGCTGCCGGTCACCCTTGTACTCCAGGGTGAAAACAGGGCGAGCGCGCTCATCCAAGGTGATGTCTACCGCGCGCACATCCGCGCCGGCAGACTCCCCGAAGGTCATGACATTCGCCCGCGTGGCGCTCACATGGGCCATGATGCGTGAGTCATCAGCATGCAAGACCGCCGTGCCCTCAGCGGGGAGATCCGCGATGATCTCCGCCTTGGCCGCGGCGATCGCCTCCTGGCTCCCCAGGAGTTCCAGGTGTGCGGAACCCACGTTGATCAGTGCCCCGATGCGAGGGTGCGCGAGCTCGCACAGGTAGCGGATATGACCCGAGCCACGCATGCCCATCTCCAACACGAGGAACCGCGTACGCGTCGAGCACGACAGCACGGTCAGGGGCAGTCCCACCTCGGAGTTGAAGGATCCGCGCGGTGACACCGTCTCCCCGTGCGGGGCCAATATGGCGGCCAGCAGGTCCTTCGTCGTGGTCTTGCCGCTGGAGCCCGTAATCCCGATGACCAGCGTGTCGGGCAGGCGACGAATGACATAGCCGGCCAATCGCCCCAGAGCCTCGACGGGATCATCCACAACAATGGCGGGCGAGCCCACCGGGTGGCTGGTCAGAGCGACGACGCTGCCGCGTTCACGTGCCTGGGGGATGTAGTCATGCCCGTCCACACGCTCCCCGACGATGCACACAAAGACAGAGCCGGGTCCGGCGTCGCGTGAGTCGGCGACAGCGGAGGTGACGACGACATCGGGATCACCATCGACTATGCGTCCACCGACGACCCCGGCAATTTCGGCGAGTGTCATGGGGATCATGAGGCACCCGCCAACGCTCGCCGAAGTTCCTCGCGGTCGTCAAAGGGATGGATGACACCGGAGATGTCCTGACCCTGCTCATGTCCCTTCCCCAGCACAAGGACGACATCCCCCGGGCGCGCCTCGGCGATGGCACCGGCAATAGCATCCCGCCGGTCCCCGATCTCGCGAATCTCGCCTCGGGGGCCACTGCCCTGCTGTGCGCCCTCGAGCATGGCTGCGCGGATCACCGCGGGATCCTCCGACCTCGGATTGTCATCCGTGACGATCAGGAGATCACATCCGTGCGCAGCGATCTCCCCCATGAGGCGTCGCTTGTCCCGGTCACGATCGCCACCGCATCCCAAGACCACGATGCGCCGACCACCGGATGCCGGCGTGACCGCATCCAACGCCCGTGCCACCGCATCCGGGCTGTGCGCATAGTCGACGATGACCGTGAAGGACTGGCCCGCAGTGATCGCCTCCATGCGGCCAGGCACGCACACATTCGCCATGCTGGAGCTGAGCACATCAGCATCAATACCCATGAGCCGCAGAGTCGTCCACGCGCCAAGGGCGTTAGCCGCATTGAATCGGCCGGGAAGTCCCACGTCCACGCGGTGCACCGCACCATCACTGTGCACCTGCAGGCTTTGCCCACGCGCCAGGTCGGTGATGGCCACACATTGCACGTCAGCATCATGGTCTAGCGCATACGTCAGCGCCGGGATCTGCACCTGATCGGCGAGGCGCCGTCCCCACATCCCGTCAACTCCGATGACGGCCCTTCGCGCCCGTTCGGCCGTGAAGAGTGAGGCCTTGGCCGCGAAGTAGTCCTCCATGGTGCCGTGGAAGTCCAGATGGTCCTGGGTGAGTTGAGTGAAGAGGGCAACATCGAAGACCAGGCCATCCACACGACCGAGGACCAGCGCGTGGCTGGACACCTCCATGGCCACCGCACTGATGCCGCGTTCACGCATCACCGCAAGCAGGGCATGCAGATCAGTGGCCTCCGGGGTGGTGCGCGCGCTCGGCAGCGTGTCGTTATCGATGAACACCCCTGTTGTGCCGATGACACCGACGGTATGACCAGCGGCTACCAACCCTGCCGCGATGAGGTGCACACTCGTGCTCTTGCCATTGGTCCCCGTCACGCCGATCACGGTCATGTGATTCGCGGCATCGCCGTAGACCTGGGCGGATAGGCGACCGAGCACAGCTCGCGGATTGTCGGCCGTCAGTGCCGGCAGATCACCCGTCGCCCCCGATTGCACGGTCGCCGGATCGCACAGGACAGCGACCGCTCCGGCAGCGCGCGCCTGAGCAATGAACTTCATCCCGTCGGTGTTTTCGCCCGGCAACGCAGCGAAGATGTCCCCCGGCACGATCGCCCGGGAATCATGCGTGATCCCCGTGACCACGGTCGTGGGGTCACCCACCACCATGAGGCCCGTCAGCGCGGCGAGGTCCCCCAGGGATCGCGGCGACGGCGTGGGACGTGGATGCTGCATGGTGGCTCCAGGCTAGTCCGAGGCTGACGTGAGCGGAGCGACGCGATGAGCCTGGAGCGCGTAGGTCATGACCTCTCGGAAGACCGGCCCTGCGAGTTCACCACCCATCTGCGTCACCTTGGGCTTGACGATGCTGACCGCGATCACCAGCTCGGGATCCTCAATGGGAGCCATCCCAATGAAGGAACCGATGGTGCTGCCGTCGTAGCATCCGCACTCGGGGTTGATGACCTGAGCAGTACCCGTCTTGCCACCCACGCGATATCCGGGGATCCCTGCCATCGGCGCGGTCCCACCGTCCATCACCACGCGCTCGAGCATTTCCCGCAGGGTGCGCGCCGTATGCTCACTAATCACTCGCTCGCCAACATCAGGAGTTGATGAGTCGACGAGAATGCGCGCAGGGACGCGGACGCCATCATTGGCGATCGTCGCAAACACGTCAGCCATCTGCACCGCATTGACACTGAAGCCCTGACCAAAGGCCAGGGTCGGGAACGTCGTTGCCGACCATTCGGCCATGGGGGGAAGGAAGCCGGGTGACTCACCGGGCAGTCCGATCCCCGTGGGCTGGCCCACGCCGAACCGCTCAAAGTAGTCGACCAATCGCTCCTGCGGGATCGTCTCCGCAGCGAGAATCGTCCCGATGTTGGAGGACTGGGAGAGCACCGTGGTCAGATCCCAGGTGTACCCCCCATGATCGGTGGCGTCGTGGAAGGTCTTACCCCCACGGTCCAGTGTCGGCGGGATCTCAAACATGGTGGACGGCTTTGCGCCACCTTCTTCCAACACGGCGGCGATGGTCATGACCTTGGATGTGGATCCCGGCTCAAAGACATCACTGAGCGCGCGATTGCCACGATCGGCCGCATCCGCGGCCCCGGGGTCATTCGGGTCAAAGGTCGGCGCCGTGGCGAGAGCGAGCACGTCCCCGGTGCGCGGGTCCATGACCACGATGGTGCCGCTCTCCGCGCCCGTCGCCATCACCTCGTTGGCCAGCGCTCGCTGAGCCACGTACTGGATATCCCGGTCGATCGTCAGTCGAACGGAGGATCCGGGAATGGGCTCCTCGACGATGGCCGCTGAGCCGGGGATAGCCGCCCCTCCGCTGCCGCGCTCGTAGGTGCGCCAGCCATCGGTGCCAGCAAGGACATCGTTGAGTGCGTACTCGACCCCGGAGAGGCCGGGACCTTCCGATCCCACAAAACCAATGATGTTGGCCCCGACGTCCCCCGCGGGGTAGATGCGCTTCGTCGTGCGCTCGCTGTAGATCCCCGCCAGTCCGAGTGCATCAATACTGCGCCACTGGGCCGGTGTGATGTCCTTGACGACGTAGGCAAAGCGACGCTCACCGGTCAGTCGCTCAGCAAAGGCCGCAGCATCTCCGTCCACGATCGCGGCGAGAGCCTGGGCTGTTGCCATCGGGTCGGTGATGAGGGTCTGATCCGTCGTCACGTGGCGCGACTCAACCGTCGTTGCGAGAGGCACTCCCTTGGCGTCCAGAATGTCCCCGCGGTCGGCGAGCACCTTGACCGTGGTCGTCCGCTGGTCCACCGCGGCGGCCGCAAGCGCATCCCCGCGAAAGGCCTGGATCTCCAGCAGCCTCCCGGCCAAGATCGTGAAGACAATGAGCACTGCGATGAGCAACATTCCGGCCCGGCGCCGCGGGTTGCCCAGGCGTAGCGGGCGACCCGCCTCCGGCGGTGGGGGCGTCCGCGAGGGGCGCGGGCGGCCAGCGGGGGGACGCCGGCGAGTGGGCGCGGTCACGGAACCTCCGGACCCCCTGACGGTGCGGGCTCCGCCGGTGCACCTTCATCGATCGGGGTCTCGGGGGTGACCTCGGGGATGATGTCCTCTTCGGGCCCCGTGATCTCCGCCTCGCCCTGCCCGGGATCCGCTCCCGGGAGGGGCTGACCCGTCACGGGATCGACCAACTGTCCGGTGTCGGGATCTCGGATGGGGTCCTCACCCGAAACTCCATCAACGGCTTCACCGTCGTAGCCGATGGGCTGGCCATCTTCCGTGATGGGCAGTCCCGTGTAGGGATCGATGTAGATCTCACCGGTCGTGGGGTCGATGAGGTACCCGTTTTGATACGTGCCCGTTGCCGGGTCGACCACGATCGGCGCTGGCTGAGGGACCGCGTTTCCGACGATCGTGCCTGCTTCCAGATCAATGAAGGCGGGTGCGTCCTGGGGCACCATGCCGAAGCCGCGCGCTCGTTCCTCGAGGAGCATCGGTGAGGATGCGATGGCGATATCTTCCGTGAGTTGCTGCTCCTGCTCGAGCAGCAGAGCCTTCTCCGCCTGCAATTGATTGACGGTGAAGGCTCCCGAGGCAAGCATGGTGTTGACGATGAGCATGCTGACGAGGCCCACCGTCGCAATCACCAGGCAGACGATGGCGAAGATGCCCAGGTGCGCGCGGCGCCGGGGGCTGGCTGCGGGGAGCAGACGCGGCCGAGTGACCGGGGCGGCATGTCGATGTGTGCGCGTACGCCGCGCCTCGCGGACGAGGATGATGCTCTCGGGCTGGGCGCCCGGCACCTCCTCGGCGTCGTCGTAGTCGAGTTTCCTCGCCGTTGCGCTCATGCCGCCACCCGCTCTACTGCGCGCACTCGCACCGACTGCGAGCGCGGATTGATGGAGATCTCTGCTTCGGAGGCCTTCTCGGCCCCACGTGTGATGAGCCGCAGCCACGGCTTCATCGAGTCGGGCACGACCGGCAGGCCGTGCGGCGCCGACGACGTGGCGCCGGCGTGCATTGCCCGCTTCACGATCGTGTCCTCGAGTGACTGGTAGCTCATGACGACCATGCGGCCGCCCTCGGAGAGGCAGTGCAGGGAGGCGGGGATAGCGCGCTCGAGGACGCCGAGCTCGTCGTTGACCTCGATGCGCAGCGCCTGGAAGGTCCGCTTGGCCGGGTTGCCCGGGCTGGTGCGCTGCACCCTCATCGGGATCGCCTCGCGCACGAGCTCGACGAGGCGGGCGGACATGGTCCAGGGGGTGACATCGCGCTCGGCGACGATCCGCTCAGCGATGCGGCGGGCGAAGCGCTCATCGCCGTACTCGCGCAGCACGCGAGTGAGGTCCTCGACCGTGTAGGTGTTCAAGATGTCAGCCGCGGTCATGCCGGTCGACGCATCCATGCGCATGTCGAGCGGGGCGTCCTGGGCGTAGGCGAAGCCGCGCGCGGTCTCGTCGAGCTGCATCGAGGAGACGCCGAGGTCAAAGAGGATCCCCTGCACCGCAGCGATGCCGAGATCGGCGAGCACCTCGGGCATCGCGTCGTAGACGGCGTGCACGAGCGTGACGCGATCCGACCATGCGGCGAGGCGCTCCCCCGCGATCTCCAGGGCGGCGGTGTCGCGGTCGAGTCCGACGAGTCGGCAGGTGGGGATGGAGTCGAGGACGGCGGCGCTGTGACCGCCGAGGCCGAGGGTGGCGTCGACGAAGACGGCACCGGGCTCAGCGAGAGCGGGAGCAAGGAGGGCAACAACACGGTCCCGCATCACGGGCACGTGCACGGGACCGGCCATCGATCAGCTCCAGCGTCCCGCGATCGCTGTGGCCAGTCCCATAGCCAGGCCGGTGATGACACCAGCACCCATGGCCAGGACAGCACGACGTGTTGTCGACACCGAGACCTTGCGTGTCGACTCCATCCCGCGCCGAGTGCGCTCGTGGATGTCGAGAATCGTGGCCACTGTCGTCCTTTCGTTGTGCGTTGCGCTGGTCGCTACGTGCTTCGGAGTTGTCCTGCGTGCATTCCGTCGGGTCAGGTGCCCCCCCGCGTTGGATCCGGAGGCGGTGTACGTGGCACCGGGGAAGTGGTGTCACGGACCTTCCACGCGGGAGGAGGCCTCACGCGACGGAGATGGTCAGAGAATTCCAGGGACCACCTCCTCGCTGATCGAGGAGAACGCGTCTTCCTGGCCGGCCAGGTACTCCTGCCATGCGTGGGCATCC
>ERZ888423.1399-NODE-1399-length-20865-cov-25.060932_pt1 | contig 20865 bp, 21 predicted proteins | sample MGYA00520523_ERZ888423 | MGnify/ENA primary metagenome ERZ888423 (study PRJEB32303, sample SAMEA104408611) | aquatic metagenome | biome: Brackish water; feature: Pelagic; material: water | place: Baltic Sea | collected 2014-06-08T10:24:00 | depth 30,27 m ...
TCACCCCATCGAGCAGCAACCCGGAAAGGAGCCGATCATGGCCCACGTATCTCTGCACCCGAAACCCATGAGCGCCCCGTGCCCCGGCGTGCCGGTCGTCCTCGCCCTAGATCTCGGCACCACGACCGGCTGGGCCCTGCAGGCGGCGGACGGTCTGATCACCAGCGGCACCGTATCCTTCCGACCGAGCCGCTATGACGGCGGCGGCATGCGCTACCTGCGGTTCCGAGGCTGGCTCGATCAACTGGCCCACGACGCCGGAGCCATCACCGCCATCCATTTCGAGGAGGTTCGCAGGCACGTCGGCACCGACGCGGCGCATGTCTATGGCGGGCTGCTGGCCACGCTGACGTCATGGGCGGAGACCGCGGGCGTCGCCTATCAGGGCGTACCGGTCGGCACCATCAAGCGCCACGCCACCGGCAAGGGCAACGCGAACAAGAACGCCATGATGGCGGCCGCCCGGGCGCGCGGCTTTTCGCCCGCCGACGACAACGAGGCCGACGCCATCGCGATCCTGCTCTGGGCGCTGGAGACCCGGGGAGGTGTGCAATGAGCGGCATGCGGTTCACGCCCAAGGGCTATGGCGGTCACCGCCGCAATCCCGACGAGGTCAAGCGCGACGGCTGGAAGGAACAGGGGCTGCTGGCCGTCGCCGTCGACGACGACCGCCTGACCTGGCCCGAGCGTGAACTGGTGCGCCAGCTTGGCGAGCGGCTCTACGGCAAGCGGGAACAGGAGGCGCGCCATGGGTGAGTGGACCACAGCGCAGGTGCAGGATCGGCTGGAGCTCGCGGCCGGCGTGATGCGGCAGATGCCGGGCGTCATGCCGCAGGGCTTCTTCAACGCATGGCCAGAGTATTTCCACAGCTTCGCCGACAAGGTCGGGCAGGAACCCCGCATGCGGCGGCCAAGGCCCAGCCCGCGTCAGATCACGCAGGCCGAGGAGGCGATGCTCTGGCTGCGCTGGCTCGAGCCCGAGGATGGGCGCCTGGTCTGGGCCCGCGCCGACGGCATGGCGTGGAAGCCGATCTGCTGGCAGTTCGGTCTGTCGCGCACGGCCGCGACCAAGCGCTGGCAGTACGGCCTTGCGGTGATCACCTGGCGGCTGAACGGTCGCGTGCCGTCGCCCCGCCGCTCGCAGCAGTTCGTCATCGAAAACGCCAATCGCCTGTCAAGAAAAATCGTCCTCTGAGGAAATTTTCGGGTGTACATCGCAGGGCCTTACACATTTCGACGAGGCCGTTAGAAAACGAATATGCTCGGGAGAGGAGCGCGCAGGCAGAGGCCGCGCCGTTGGCTTCCGGGGTCCAGCGAAGGGTCCGGCCGGGGTCCAATGGGCTAACCCATTGAGTTCTTGGTTCCTTCCTGGCGACATTCGTATGCTGGCGGGCGAAGCGCGGCACATCGCTAGCGACAGGGCCGGATTTTTGGGAAGCCACCTGGAAGCCAGCGCCGCCTGAACCCGCCTGAAACATCGCAAAATCAAACCCTTGAAGCTGGACACCCCTGGTGACCGCTGGACCCCGCGTGGAGTCCAGTCTGGACCCCGGAGTCCGGAAGCCAGGGGTATCCACCCTGATCCGAGGGCTGCGCCCTGATGATGCGGAGCTTGTCCCCGGACCGAGATACGTACGTCTTTCAGTCGCGCAGTTCAGACAAATAGGATAGAAGTTCATCGCTGCGCATGACCGTGCAGTAGATCATGTTCAGCACCTCAAGCTCGCGTTCGTGCAAGGCCATTGTGCCCGCCGCGCAGGCATCCGACACCACGATCACGTCAAAGCTTTCGTCGGCAAGGCTGCGTACCGTTGATGAAACACATTGGTCGGTAAAGATGCCGGTGCAAACGACATGGGTGATGCCGAGGTTGGTCAGGATCAGCCGCAGGTTTGTGCCGGTCAGCGCGGAATCGGTGGTCTTGGTCACCACGATTTCGTCGCCGCGCGGTGCAAGTTCGGGCACGATCTGTGACGCATGGCCATCTTTCGGCAGGATCAGGTTGTTCCATCCGGGTTTGCGCTGGCTGAGCGAACGGTCGCGCCCCGTCTCCAATTGACAGGCAATGCGGGCGAACAGGACATCGAGACCCCGGTCGCGAAAGGCGTCCATCAAACGCGCGATATTGGGGATCACCGTTTCGCGCAGACGGGCGTTGAAGGGGGCCCAGCGGGCCGCCTCCGCCGGGTCGGCATTAGGGTTTGCGGTCTCAAGATAGGTGTTTTGCACATCGATCACCAAAAGCGCCACCTTGCCGGGAAGAAGCACAGGGTCGGCGGGTTCGGGGGCCGTTTGGTAGTAGAAAGAGCGGTGGGCGGTTTTCCAGGTCATCGGTGGGGTTTTTCGTGTGCGCGCGCAGGTCAGCCGGGCAGACTGCGGTCGTTGATATGCCAGTCGTAGTGGCCACCGGGTGGCAGCCAGTCGTGCAGCCAGGCCGCAAGAATCGGCTTGAAGGCGGCCAGACGGGCAAGCCGTTCGGGACTGTCGGCCAGCCAAAGGTAGACTTGGCCCCGCAACCGCTCGCCCGGCCTGGGAAAGACATAGGCGCAGCCGAGGTAGCTGCCCGCGTGATCGCGCAGGATCCAGGAAAGCGACCGGCAAGTGGTAAACTCGCGTTCATGCCAGGCAAGGTCGATCCGGTTTTCGGCGAGTGTCAGGCCTTCGGGCCATTCATTGCCGAAAAAGCCGCGCAGCACCGGCGCTGACCGCGTGACGACTGCGAAATCCTCTTCAGCCGCTTCGGGGGCCAGGGGTGCCAGCCGGAACAGCCCCAAGTCTGCGTGGCGTGGCGGCATGCGCCCGGCAAGGTCAGGATGTGGCTGCATCCGTTCCTCCATGCACGCGGGCCACTCGCTTGAACGGATTGTCCTCGGGCACCTCGTAGTCGGGCACAAGCGCGCCTTTGTCCCGCGCATCGGCCATGTACCGGAAGGCGTTGATCGTCATGCGCATCAGATGGTCGCCCGCTTTCATCGGCGGATACTTGGCTGCCGTTTCCGGGGTGCGGAACTTTTCCAAGGGTTCCACGATGGCGTGGTAATCGAGGCCAAAGAACAGCGGAAAGGAAAACCGCTCGCGCCCGATGTTGACCACGCGGTGCTGCGTCGATTTGAACTGCCCGCCCGACCAGGTTTCAAAGATGTCGCCAATGTTGACGATGAAGCAGCCAGGGATCGGCGGGGCCTCGATCCAGTCATCCTCGGCATTCATCACCTGCAGGCCGGGGCCGCCCTGCAAAAGGATCGTGAAGCACTCGAAATCGGAATGCGCGGCGATGCCGACGATATCTTTGGTGGCGGGCAGGTCATTGGGCACATAGCGCAACAGGCGCAGTTGCGAGGTGGGGTAAGAGATGTGGCGCGTCAGTTCTTCGGGCTCGACCCCAAGCTCCAGCGCCAGGGCATCCAGCAGCCGCAGGCCAAGGCCAAAGATCGCATCATAATAGCCTGCGACGGTGTCCTTCCAGCCTGGCAGGTCCGGCCAGATGTTCGGCCCCGTCATCCGCCATTGGGCCAGATAATCCGGATGATCTGCCGGGGCCTCATAGGACATGTCCCAGGCCTCGTTCATGTTGATTGATTTGGGGAAGTTCGCGCCGTTTTCCTCGAACGGCACATAGCCGCGATGATGGGTGGTAAAGCCGGACCACCAGCGCATCTTGTAGGACCGCGGTTTGCCATGGAATTCGCGCGAGGCGGCCATCACGCCATCGATCAGGTCCTGCGGTACTCCGTGGCCGGTGATGTAGAAGAAGCCCGACATGCGCGCCGCCCGGCCAAGCTCGGCTGCGACGCGGGCCTTGTCGGCCGGATCACCGGTGAACAGGCCACCAAGGTTGATGACCGGAAGGGTCGCGTCATCGACGGTTATGGCTTTCTGGTCATTGGATACATCGCTGCGCATGTCGGCCTCCATGTGAATCTGTCAGGTTGACTGTCCGGCAACTGGCGCGGCTTGCACACAAATTGTCTAAAATTGAATTCCTTCTCTCAATCCATGCCTGCTTTTCGGGCATACGCGCGAAGCTGTGGCTCAAACAGTCGCAAGTTCTTTCTGCTTGGCCCCTTTCCTTGGCTAACTCGGCCTCAATGCTGGGGTGAGTCTGATTCGATGTTTTGTGCGGCATGTGCCCCAGCCAATCGCAAAGCGCATTCGCGCCAACCTGGGGAAACAAGATGAACAGACTGAACCGTCGTACCCTTCTTAAGCAGGGCAGCGCCGCGCTTGGCTTGGCCGCAGCCTCAAGCGTGATCGGCACGCCGCTGATCGCGCAGACCAGAACCCTGCGGGTCGGGTCCTATGGCGGGTATTTCGAGAACAGTTTCAAGGAGCATGTGTTCCCGGCCTTTACCGCAGCCACCGGCATCACGGTGGAAAGCGTCACCCAGCCGAACTCGACCGACTGGCTGGTGACCATGCAGCAGGCGACTGCGGCAGGATCGGTGCCGACGGATATCTCGCTTTACGCACGCGACACGATGATCAAGGCCAGCCGTCTGGGCGGCCTGATCAAGCCGCTGGACATGTCGAAGATCCCGGCAACCTCGAACCTTGACCCCTATTTCGTGTTCGACGCCGGGCAAGGCCCGCTGGGTGTGGGCGCGATGTCGTGGTTCACCGCGATGGTGATCAACCCCACTGAGGTGACCGAGGCCCCGGCAAGCTGGGCCGAGTTCTGGGATACCTCGAAGTATGAGGCGAGCCTTGGTCTGTCCAAGAACTATAACGCCCAGTTCATGGATATCACCGCTGCAACCTTCTTTGACGGCGAGGCAACCTTTGCCACCGAGGAAGGCATTCTTGCGATCATCGCCAAGGTGGCTGAGTTGAAGCCGAACGTGGCGCTGTGGTGGTCGGCGGAAAGCCAGATGGAACAGGCGATGAAGAACGGCGACGTGATCGGCGGGCAGTATTACCTTGACGTGTCGAACCTGATGGCGTCCGAAGGGTTCCCGATCAAGCCGATCTTCCCGAAAGAGGGCAATCCGCAGGATTACGGCTCGTGGTGCCTTGCCGCGATTTCCGACAAGGATGCCGAGGCGGCGGAATTCATGAACTTCTCGTCCGATCCGGCAACGCAGGCCCTGATGTCACGCAAGATCGGGACGGCCCCGCTGGTGGCCAAGGACAAGACCGACCTGACCGATGACGAGTTTGCCTTCGTCTCGGGCACGCCCGCGATCAAGCCCGCCTATGAGGCGTATCTCGACAAGGAAACCTTCATGAAGGAAGCCTGGGACAAGATGGTCGCGGGGGTATAGCCCCGGCCATGTGTGCACTTGCCCTGAAGGATATCCGCAAGACCTATGGCGATGCGAGCGCCGTCGATGACGTGTCGATCGACTTTCCGCAAGGTCAGTTGACGGCGCTCTTGGGGCCTTCGGGCTGCGGCAAGACCACGCTGTTGCGGATGATCGCGGGGCTGGAAGTGCCAACCGCGGGCACGATCACATTGGGGGGCCGCGACATCACGCGGCTCCCCGCCCACCGGCGCAAGTTCGGCATGGTGTTCCAAAGCTTTGCCCTGTTTCCGCATCTGTCGGTGCGCGAAAACATCGGCTACGCGCTGACCATCGCAGGCACGTCAAAGGCCGAGGTGGTGGCCCGCGCCGACAAGCTTTTGGACCTTGTCCAGTTGCAGGGCTTTGGCGACCGGCGCATCGGGCAGCTTTCGGGCGGGCAGCGCCAGCGCGTGGCAATCGCGCGCGCCTTGGCACAAGAGCCGGAGGTGTTCCTGCTGGATGAGCCGATGTCGGCACTGGACGCCAAACTGCGCGAGGAAATGCAGGTCGAGTTGCGCCTGTTGCAGCAGCGGCTGGGGATCACGACCATCGTTGTGACCCATGACCAGCGCGAGGCGATGACGATGGCCGACCGCATCATCGTGATGTCAAAGGGCCGGGTTGAACAGTCGGGCAGCCCGCAAGAGATTTACCAGTGGCCCGCCACAGGCTTTGTCGCAGGTTTCATCGGGCGCGCGAACTTCATGGAAGGGTTGGCCGATAACGGGAATATCCGGGTGGGCGACGTGTTGCTGGCCCTGGCGGAGCCTGCGAATTTCATCAACGGCGCATCGGTTCAACTGGCCTGCCGCCCCGAAGCGATCCGGCTGGGTGCTGCAGACACTGGCAATATGGTGAAGGGGACGATCACCTTCATTCGTGATCTGGGGCCCGTGCGCGACTTCCATCTTGATACCCCCCTTGGCAAGCTCGTGGTCGAACAGGGAGCCGATCAGGGCCGCGATGTGAGGCTTGGCGAAACGGTTGCCTTGACCTTGCCGCCCGAGGCGCTGCGTATCTACCCGCGCAGCACAGCCCTTCCGCCGATGGAGATGGCTGCCGAATGACCGTTGCCCACGATCTTGCCTTTGGCCCAACCGGCCCCACCAGAGCGACCGAGTTGCCAACGGGCGTAAGTGCCGGGCGGGTCGGTCGCGCTGTGCAAGGCGTTCTCTGGGCCGTAGTGCTGGCCTTTTGCCTCGTGCCGCTGATCCTTGTTGTTGTCATCTCTTTTGGCCACAAGGTCGAAGGGGCGGGGTGGGAATGGGCGCTGACCCTTGAAAACTATCAGCGGTTCATTGTGGGCGCGAACTGGCCTGCGGAAAGCACCTCGCTTTACCTTGGTCAGTTGTATTGGTCGATGCGCTATGCGGTTGTGGCCTCGCTGCTGGCCGTTGTGACGGCCTTGCCCTTCACCTACCTGATGACCCGCCAGTCGCGCCGGGCGCAGGCGGTGTGGCTGGTCTTTCTGTTGGCCACCCTGTCCCTGTCTGAAGTGTTCATCGTAATGGGCTGGGATATCATCCTGTCCAACAATTCGGGCTTGCCGATGCTGTTTGCGGCGTCGGGCCTGACCGACTGGCTGAAGGAAACCGGCTGGTTCGATGTGCTGCGCGACTGGGGCCTTGCGAACCCGCGCAACGTCAAGTTCAAGCCATCCGAAGTGGCGACGGTGCTGACGCTGTCGTACCTTGTGTGGCCCTATGCGGTCATTCTGCTGTATCCGGCGCTGTCGCGGCTTGATCCTTCGCTGGCCGAGGCTGCCCGCACCATGGGGGCCCGGCCCTGGACGGTTGCGCGCACGGTCATCCTGCCCTCGGTGCGCCTGCCGCTGATCGGCACCACGCTGCTGTTGTTTGTGTTTCTGCTGGGCGCCTATGTGGCGATCACGGTCTTTGCCGACCCGTCGCAGCACACCACCGCCGTGTCGGTCTATGAACATGTGCGTGGCAGCACGCTGAACGCCCCGTTTGGCGCGGCGCAGTCGGTGATTTTGCTGATCACGGCCACGGCCTTTCTGGTGATTGGGCAAAGGCTGACGCGCAAATCACCGGGGGCCCAATGATGCTGCGGGTTCTGGGCACGATCTTCATGTCACTGGCGGCTGTGGTGGTGGCCCTGCCGATCGTGATCGTCTGTTCGGCGGCCCTGAACGGCGGGCGCACGATGTTCTTTCCGCCGCAAGATTCGACACTTGCCCGCTTTGGCGAGTTCTTCATCTCGGAGCCGGTCTGGACGCGCGCGCTGACCAATTCGGTGATCGTGGCGCTGGGGGCGGCCACGCTGTCGGTTCTGCTGGCCTGGCCGATTGCCTATCGCCTGTGGAAAACCGGCTCGCGCGCATCGGCGCTGCTGGCAACTTTTGGGTCGATCCCCTTCGCGGTGCCGCCGATTGTGTTTGGTGTCGGGCTTGGCTTTTTCTGGTCATTCCTGGGCGGACTTGGCACCATCCCGGCGGGCATCATCAGCCACGCCGTGCTGTTTCTGGCGCTGCCGCTGGTGACGATCTCGATCGGGCTGCAGGCCATCGACCGCGCACATCTGGACGCCGCCGCCACGATGGGGGCAACCGAAGCCGTGACTTTCCGGACTATCGTGCTGCCGCAGACTTTGCCCTACACCATCTCGGGGTTTTTCTTTGCGCTGGTGCTGTCGTTCAACGAATTCATCGTGATGTTCTTCGTCTCGGCCTCGGCCTTTGCGACCGTCACGCTGCAGATCTTCAACTCGCTGCGCAACGGCTATACCCCTACGATGGCTGTGGCCGCCGTGGCCTTCATCACCGTCTCCATCGTCGTCTTCTCTGCCATCGCCCGCTGGGGCGACTTGCCGCGTCTGATGGGCGCAGACCAATCCCGCACCTGAAAGGAAGCCTCATGCCGCGCCAACCCACGCTTGTCGGAAACCCAGTCCTGATCGTTGTCGATATCCAGAAGGGCGCCTTCATGGATCATGTGGCGGGAATTCCCGTCATGCCCGGCCACCGCGAGAACATGGAACGCGCGCGGTCTGTCGTTGATGCTGCCCACGGGGCGGGCATCCCGGTGGTCTTCATTCAGGAAATCCACCGTCGCGACATGGTGGATTATGGCCGTGAACTGGACGGAACCGAGGATGTGCATTGCCACGAGGATGATCCGGGCACCCCAGTCGCGTTCGAAGAAATGGGCCGCAAGCCCACGGATTATTTCATCCACAAGCGGCGCTATTCGGCCTTTTACGGGACCGAGTTGGAAATCCTGCTGAGGGGGCTCAAGGCGCAGACACTGATCCTGATCGGCGGGCTGACCGATGTCTGTGTGCATTACACCTTTGCTGACGGCCATCAGGGCGACTATTACTGCCGGGTGATCAAGGATTGCGTCGGCGGGTCGACCACGGCAGCGCATGACGCATCCTTGAACGCGATGGAATATCTGCAGGAGGGCGCGGTCTTGACGGCGGACCAGATCATTACGGCCCTTGGTTCAAGGCGCTCGGTCGCGGCGTGATTACCGATGCCATCCTGCAAGGGCATTGGCAACGCAACTGGCTGCGCGCGCCGGGGTTCGAGGACAGCACGACGCGGGTGCATTGGGTGCAGGCGGGCCAATGGTGCGCCGATATCCGGGTGCCATTGGTGCGGCCATCGCTCGCCGCGGGGTCTTTAGCGACGATGGCCCCCGCCGATCTGGCAATCCTATTGTCTGCTGAAGGGTTCGCCGGGCGCACAATGCTGGAAGGCGACGAGTGTACCTGGCATCGCGACTGGAACTGGCGCGGCTTTCCCTGCCCGGTCGATGCAGGAACCCTGTGGTTTGATCCCGAGGGCCGATTGATCGAAGACGGGGTTCACGCCGATTACCGCGAGGAATGGCAGGCCGTGCCCGGTGGTCGTTGGACTGCCTTGGCCGTTCAGGGCGCAGGGGCCGAAGGGTTGCTGATCGCCAATGACACGCAGTTTCTGCTTGGCTTGGGGCAACGCGACGCACCCGCCTTGTCAGGGCTGGCGGCGGCGCTTCTTGATGGCGCGGTGCCGGTGGCTGCGGCTGAAGCGGCCTTTGCCTCGGTCTATGTGATCGGCCATTGGCAGGGCCGCACGGGTGTGGCTGACCTTTCGACCCAACCCTTCTGCGAAGGGCAAGCGGTTTTGCAGCGCAATCACGCCACAGCCCGCCTGACCCTGCCTGATTTTCGCGGCCGGGTGCAGGAGCGTATCCTGCCTCTGTCCCCGATTTCCTAAGGACCGGACATGACCCTTCCCATCGCCGACCATTGGTACCGCGCCACCCGCATTGACGCTGACACCACGCTGATCATCGAGCCGCATATCCATGTGCTGGAACAGGCCAATCTGTGGCTGGTGGAAGGGCGCGACCGCGACATGATCTTTGATACCGGCATGGGCGTTGTACCTTTGCGCCCGTTCCTTGATACCCTGCGCCGTGACCCGGCAAAGCCGATCATCTGCGTCTCGTCGCACACCCATATCGACCATATCGGCGCGGTGCACGAGTTCGAGACGCGGCTGGTGCACCCCCTGGAGGCGGAAGAGATGGCCCGCCCCTCGGGCCTGCATTCGCTGTTCAAGCGCGACATGCCCGAGCCGTTGCTGCAAACTTTCCTCGAAGCAGGCTACCCCCCCATCGGCGAGATGCTGATCGAGGCCTTGCCCTTTGCCGGTTACGACCCCGAAACCTACCGCCTGCAGGGTGCGCCTGCGACGGGCCTTCTGAACGAAGGTGACACAGTCGATCTTGGCAACCATCTGTACGAGGTCTGGCACCTGCCCGGCCATTCGCCCGGCGGAATCGGCCTGTTCGAACGCGCCACGGGCATCCTGTTTGCCGCCGACGCCATTTATGACGGCCCGCTGATACACAGTGGTCCAGGAATGAGCGTCGAGTCCTATCGCGAAACATTCACCAAGTTGCGCGCCCTGCCGGTGACGCTGGTGCACGGCGGCCACGACCCCAGCTTTGACCGCGCCCGGATGCTGGAGATCATGGACAATTACGACGCACGCTGGGATCACGAAGCGGCGGATGGAGCTGTATATAGTTGAGTCTTGTGTGAACCGGAATTTCGCCGCATGAACTCACAAAGCACTGCCGAAATACAAGGCATATACCGAAAAAATAGCCCGTAAAGCGGGCAAAATCTATCTGTTCGTGCCAGGTATTGATATCTGCGTTGGCCAGATGCCGAAGCCTTGTCAATCTGGTCTTGAGTTGGCGGCTAGGGTTCCGGCGCAGTTCTGCGTGACTGGTCCGAGAGCTGTCACCGCCGGGAGAGACATCCCCTGCGGCGCACGGCGGGACAAAAACCCGGGAGACCTCGTCAAGCCAAGGGATTGGCGGCGAAAGGTCGTCCATTTCCCAGATGAACAGGAAAGGGTGACCCATGATTACTCGTCGCGCATTGCTTTTGACCGGAGCCGCCACAATTGTCCTGCAACAGGCACGCCCTGCGATGGCGCAGGCCCGGACAGACTTTAAAGTGGCATGGTCGATTTATGTGGGGTGGATGCCCTGGGGCTATGCGGCTGATAGCGGGATCGTGCAGAAATGGGCCGACAAGTTCGGCCTGACGATCGAGGTCACGCAGTTCAACGACTATGTGGAATCGCTGAACCAATACACGGCGGGTGCCTATGATGCGGTGACAGTCACGAACATGGATGCGCTGTCGATCCCCTCGGCAGGCGGCGTGGATACGACGGCAGTCATCGTGGGCGATTTCTCGGCTGGCAATGACGCGGTGTTCCTGAAGGGGGCGGGGGGGCTTGCCGACCTCAAGGGCAAGCGTGTCAACCTCGTGGAATTCTCGGTGTCGCATTACCTTCTGGCGCGGGGATTGGACACGGTCAGGCTGTCCGAGGCAGACGTGACCGTGGTAAACACCGCCGACCCCGATATGGTCGGCGCGTTCCAGACGGCGGATGTCGAGGCGATGGTGACCTGGAACCCGATGGTGGCCGAGATCGAAAAGCTGCCTGATGCGACCAAGGTTTTCGATTCTGCGCAGATCCCGGGTGAGATCATCGACATGATGGTGGCAAGCACGGCGTCGCTGACCGAGAATCCCGATTTCGGCCGCGCGCTGGCAGGCATCTGGTACGAGACGATGACGCTGATGGTTGCCGACACGCCCGAAGGGGCGGCGGCAAGGGCGGCGATGGGGGCAGCTTCTGGCACCGATCAGGCAGGGTTTGAAAGCCAGCTGGCCGCGACCACGCTGTTCGACAAGCCTGCGGATGCGGTTGCCTTCACCACCTCGCCTGATCTGAAGGCGACGATGGACAAGGTGCGCGGTTTCCTTTTTGACAAGGGACTGCTGGGCGCGGGGGCACCTTCGGCGGATATCATCGGGATCGAGCTGCCGGGCGGCGAAGTGCTGGGCGACGCGGCCAATGTGAAGCTGCGCTTTACCTCCGATTACATGCAGATGGCCGACGACGGCGCGCTGTAAGGCAAGGGGATGCGCCTGATCAACATCAGCCCCGGCAATGGGGGGCGCCTTCTTTTGGGCGCCCTGCCGTTTGTTCTTTTGGCGCTGGCCTATCTGATCGGGTCAGCGCTGCGGCTGGCCGACAATCCGGGCGACAAGCTGTTGCCCTCGCTGGCGGCCATGGGGCGGATGATCGAGGTGATGGCCTTTACTCCTGACAAGCGCACGGGCGATTACCTTTTGTGGACGGACACTGCTGCCAGCCTGCTTCGCCTTTGGGCCGGTCTTGCGATTGCCACGCTGATCGCGCTGGTCCTGGGCCTGATGAACGGGGTCCTCCCAATCGTTCGGGCGGTTCTGGCGCCCTTTGTGGCCTTTCTATCAATGGTGCCGCCGCTCGCGCTGCTGCCGGTTCTGTTCATCGTGCTGGGCCTCGGTGAGGTGTCAAAGATCGCCCTGATCGTGATCGGCGTGGCCCCGATCCTGACGCGTGACCTTGCGCTGACGGCCGCCGCGCTGCCGCGCGAACAGATCGTCAAGGCCGAAACTTTGTCTGCCTCAAGCTGGCTGATCGCATGGCGCGTGGTCTTGCCGCAAATCATGCCGCGTTTGATTGACAGCCTGCGCCTGCAGCTGGGCCCGGCCTTCCTGTTCCTGATCGCGGCCGAGGCGATTTCGGCGGAGGGTGGCCTTGGCTACCGCATCTTTCTGGTCCGGCGGTATCTGTCGATGGATATCATCTTTCCCTATGTCATCTGGATCACGCTTCTGGCCGTCGCGATGGACCTTGCCCTGCGGCTGTTGCGCCGCCGCCTCTACCCTTGGGCCGAGCCGGAGGGGCAGCCATGACCGCACTAGAGATCAAGGGGTTGTGGAAGGAGTACGGTCCGCAGGTGGTACTGGAAAACATCGGCCTTTCCATCACGCCGCGCGCGTTTGTAGCCCTGGTGGGCCCGTCGGGCTGCGGCAAGACCACCTTCCTGCGGATGCTGCTGGGGCAGGAACGCCCGACGCGCGGCACCATCTTGATGGACGGCACGCCCTTGCCGCCCGAGCCGGGGCCGGATCGTGGCGTGGTTTACCAGCGCTATTCTGTCTTTCCACATCTGACGGCGCTCCAAAACGTGATGCTGGGCCCGGAACTGCGGGCTGCGCGCCTGACGGGGCGGCTTTGGGGCCGCGCGCGCAAGGGTCTGGCGGATGAGGCAGCGGCCCTGCTGGCCGAAGTTGGGCTGGCGGGGGCCGAGAGCAAGTTTCCCGCCCAGTTGTCGGGCGGGATGCAACAGCGGCTTGCCTTGGCGCAAACCCTGATGATGCGGCCCAAGCTTTTGCTGCTGGATGAGCCCTTCGGCGCGCTCGATCCCGGCATAAGGGCCGAGATTCATACCCTTATGCGCCGCCTGTGGAACGAACATCCCATGACCGTGGTCATGGTCACCCATGACCTGCGCGAGGCTTTTGCCCTTGCCACTCGTATCATCGCCTTTGACCGCCCCCGCAACCGCCCGGAAGAGCGCGAGCGTTATGGGGCTACTGTTACCAACGACATCGCCCTTTGGCCGCCCCGCGTGGCCGGGCGACAGACGGTTTATGACGCAGATATCGTACCAGAACAGGACGACCTGAGCCGCTTTGCCATCCACTCCGGGACGACCCGGCCTGATCAAGGAGCCCATCCATGATGCCGCATACCCCAAGGCCACCCGAGGCCATTGCCGCCGACCGCGCAAGATACGAAGACCACCAGCGCAAGGGCCTTGCCTTCACCCCGAAATCCCCGCCGACGCCCAGCCCGCGCCCGGCACCGCCCCCTGTGGATGTGCTGCGAACGGAAGTGATCAAGGGCGGCTGGTACACGCAACTGGCCATGCAAACCGGTCAGGTCCTGCGCATCCAATCAGGCGGCCTTGGCGGCTCTGTGTCGCTGGCCGCTTGGGCCGATGCCGACCGCAGCGAAAGGCTGAACCTGCCCGACACGGTCAAGGTCCAGTGGACGACCGAACTGCGCAAAGGCCGGGTGCTCTTTTCCGACATGGGCCGTGTGATGCTGTCGATCACCGAGGACAGTTCCGGCGCGCATGATGTGCTGACTGGCGGCTCGGGGCCAGATGGGGCAGGCACCCCGGTACAGCGCAACACGCGTGACAACATGATCCTTGCTGCGGCCAAGCTCGGCCTGTCGCGGCGCGATCTGCCCATGCTGATGACGTTCTTTGCGCCAGTCCGCGTGGATGCGGCAGGCCGGTTCTTCTGGAATGCCACATTGCTGTCAGGGACCGACTGGGTGGAACTGCGCGCAGAAATGCCGCTTGTGCTGGCCCTGTCAAACACCCGCCATCCACTGGACCCCACCTTTGGTAAGGTGCCGCCTGTCACACTTACATTGCAGGGCGCAAGGGCGGTTGCCGAAGACGATCTGTGCCGCACCGCCACCGCCGAGGCGATCCGTGGCTTTGAAAACAATGCAAGGGGTTAAGTTCATGCAAATTCACGACATTCCTGCTGAAAAGCCTTGGTCCGGCATTGTGCGCAAAGGCCAGACCATCCGCATCATTGATGCTTATGGCCAGCAGGCGATCGACACGATTTTTTACAACGCCCATGACCATGGCGAGCGCTATTCCGCACAAGACACGATGCGTGAACAGGGGGCTGCCTATATCACCGAGGGCACAAAGGTCATGTCCAACGATGGCCGTGTTATGCTCACCGTTACCGCCGATCTTTCGGGTCGGCACGATACCTGCGCGGGCTGTTGTTCGTGCGAAAGTAACACCGTCCGCTTTGGCGAGGGCACGCGGCAACTGCATGCCTGCCGCGAGAATTTCATCCTCGAACTGGCGCGCCATGGCATGACGAAACGCGACATCGTGCCCAACATCAACTTTTTCATGAACGTGCCGATCAGCCCGAATGGGGCGATGACGATTGATGATGGCATTTCGGCGCCGGGCGATCATGTGGAACTGGTCGCGGAAATGGACGTGCTGTGCGTGATTTCGAACTGCCCGCAGATCAACAATCCCTGCAACGGATTTGACCCCACGCCGATCCGCGTCGAGATCAGGGACTAGCGCCATGTTCAGAACCGTCCTTGTGGCGAACCGTGGTGAAATCGCGGTGCGCATCATCCGAACCTTGCGCGCAATGGGGATTTCCCCCATGGCCGTCTATTCCGATGCCGACCGTTTTGCCCCGCACGTCCGGCTGGCCGATCGGGCGGTGCGGCTGGGGCCGGCACCGGCTGCAGAAAGCTATCTGAACGTGGCGGCGGTGATTGCTGCGGCGCAGGCGACAGGGGCCGATGCGGTGCATCCCGGCTATGGCTTCCTGTCCGAAAACGCCGCCTTTGCCGAGGCTTTGGCCGAGGCTGGTATCACCTTCATCGGCCCCCACCCCCGCCACCTGCGCGACTTTGGCCTGAAACACACCGCCCGTGATCTGGCACAGGCAGCGGGCGTGCCGCTGTTGCCGGGCACTGGGCTGCTTGCAGATATCGAGGCGGCGGTCATGGCGGCGGCGGCACTTGGCTATCCGGTGATGCTGAAATCCACAGCCGGGGGTGGCGGCATCGGGATGAGCCGCTGTGACGATGAACCTGCCCTTCGTGCCGCCTTTGATGGCGTGGAACGCACCGCAAAGGCAAGTTTCGGCGATGCGCGGGTCTACCTTGAACGCTTTGTCGCGCGGGCAAGGCACGTCGAGGTACAGGTCTTTGGCGACGGCAAGGGCCGCGCTGTGGCCTTGGGCGAGCGGGACTGTTCGCTTCAGCGGCGCAATCAGAAAGTCATCGAGGAAACGCCCTCGCCCAACCTGCCCGATACGGTGCGAAAGCGGTTGCTTGCTGCGGCCGAGGCTTTGTGTGCCAGCGTCAATTACGCCTCGGCGGGGACGGTCGAGTTCATCTATGACCCAGACCGGCAGGATTTTGCGTTCCTTGAGGTGAACACGCGCCTGCAGGTCGAACATCCGGTGACGGAAGCGGTGTTGGGCATCGACCTTGTGGAATGGATGGTGCGGCAAGCAGCGGGCGATGACCCGATCCCTGCCGTTCTACCGCCCCCAAAGGGACACGCCATCGAGGCGCGGCTTTACGCCGAGGCCCCGCACGCAGGCTTTCGCCCCTCGGCCGGGCGGCTGACAGAGGTGACCTTTCCGGACGACATCCGCGTGGATGGCTGGATCGCCAAAGGAACCGTCGTCGAACCTTTTTACGATCCAATGCTGGCCAAGATCATCGTACACGGCCCCGACCGCCCCGCCGCCATTGCGGCCCTGCAACAGGCGCTTCAGGCCTCACACGTCGCGGGGATTGCCACGAACCTTGACTATCTGGCGGCGATTGCCGGCTCGCCCATGTTCGCGTCGGGCGATGTGACGACCGCCGCGCTGAACAGCTTTGTCTTTACGCCACAGGGCATCGAGGTCCTTGCCCCCGGCGCGCAATCAAGCCTTCAGGAACTGCCGGGCAGGTTGGGCCTGTGGCATGTCGGCGTGCCGCCTTCGGGGCCGATGGATGCGCGAAGTCTCCGCAATGCCAACCGGCTGGTGGGCAACCCGACCGACACGGCGGCACTGGAAATCACGATGACCGGGCCAACCTTGCGGTTTCTGTCTTCGGCCCGCGTGGCCCTGGCAGGCGCGCAGATGCGGCTGGTGCTGAACGGTGTGCCCGTCACCGGCCCGGTGATCGAGGTTCCATCGGGGTGCGTGCTGGCCATCGGCGCAATCGAAGGTCCGGGCATGCGCGCCTATCTGGCCGTGGCGGGCGGTTTTGCCGTGCCGGAAATCCTTGGATCGCGTGCAACCTTCGGGCTTGGCGGGTTTGGTGGCCACGCAACGGGCGTTTTGCGGACGGGCGACCTGCTGCCGCTTGCCCGCGCCCCGGTTGGTGCGTCTGCCGCCCCTGAAGAGGCCGCGCTGACGCAGGATTGGACGCTGAGCGTCGTCTACGGCCCGCACGGCGCGCCCGACTTCTTTGCGCCCGAGGATATCGAGGTGCTATTTTCCACCGCCTATGAAGTGCACTACAATTCCGACCGCACGGGCGTGCGGCTGATCGGCCCCGCGCCAAAGTGGGCAAGGGCAGACGGGGGCGAAGCGGGGCTGCACCCATCGAACCTCCATGACAATGCCTATGCTGTCGGGGCCATCGACTTTACCGGCGACATGCCGATCCTGCTGGGGCCCGACGGGCCAAGCCTTGGCGGCTTTGTCTGCCCCGGCGTGGTGGCGGCGGACGATCTGTGGAAGATGGGCCAGTTGCGCCCTGGCGACACTGTCCGGTTTGCCCCCACCCAGCGGCCTTCCGACCCGGTTGCGAGGTCTGCTTACAAGCGCGCCGGTTCACCGATTCTCTGGCAAGGGGGCGATGGCGTCAGTGTCGCCTATCGGCGGCAGGGGGATGCAAACCTGCTGGTGGAATACGGGCCAATGGTGCTGGACGTGGCTTTGAGGCTGCGCGTACATCTGTTGATGCAGGCGGTTTCCGCTTCCGGCCTGCCAGTGGTTGATCTGACACCCGGCATCCGGTCGCTGCAAATCCACTATGATCCGATGCGCCTGTCGCGCGCCGACCTGATCGCCGAATTGCAGCGGATCGAGGCGAGCCTGCCCGCCGCCGGATCGGTCAAGGTGCCCAGCCGGATCGTGCACCTGCCCTTGTCGTGGAACGATCCGCAGGCCGAACTGGCGATGCGCAAGTATCAGGATCTGGTGCGCCCTGACGCGCCCTGGTGCCCGTCCAATATCGAATTCATCCGCCGCATCAACGGGCTGGCAGATGAGGCGGCGGTCCAGCGCACCATCCTTGACGCGCGCTATCTGGTGCTGGGGCTGGGCGATGTCTACCTTGGCGCGCCGGTTGCAACGCCAGTCGATCCGCGCCACCGGCTGGTCACCACCAAATACAACCCCGCCCGCACCTGGACGCCGGAAAACGCCGTGGGCATCGGCGGGGCCTACATGTGCATCTACGGGATGGAGGGGCCGGGGGGCTATCAGTTGTTTGGCCGGACCATTCAGGTCTGGAACACCTGGAACCGCACGCCCGCCTTCAGGGATCGCCCATGGCTTCTGGATTTCTTCGACCAGATCCGCTTTCACCTCGTTTCGCCCGAGGAACTGGCCGAAGCACGCACAGCCTTTCCGCATGGGGCCTACCCGGTGCGGATCGAAGAAACCGTGTTCGACTGGGCCGCAGAACAGGCTGCCTTGGCACAAGACGTCACCGGCGTTGCCGCCGCCAAGACCCGCCAGCAGGCGGCCTTCGAGGCAGAGCGGCAGCGCTGGAAAGAGGCGGGTCTCGATAGCTTTACCCCCTTCGAGCAGGCAGCGTCCGAAGCGACTGCCCTGCCACAAGGCTGCACCGGAATTGAAAGCCCGGTGCCGGGATCGTTGTGGAAATTCCTTGTCGAACCCGGTGCGCGCATTCTTGCCGGTGATACCGTGGCGATCATCGAATCCATGAAGATGGAAATTGCAGTCGCGGCCCCCGCCTCGGGCCGCCTGCGTTCTGTAAACACAAGCCCAGGGCGGACGGTCCGCGCGGGCGAGATTTTGGCCGTGATGGAGAGCGAATGATGCTGCCCCCGATGCTGACGATTGATGCGCTGCAGGCGGCTTACGCCAGCGGAATCACCCCGCTCGACGTGGTGGAGGACGTGATCCGCCGCCGTGATGCGCTGGCAGACCGTGCGGTCTTCATAACTGAAGCGCCGGCAGAAGCCCTGCGCGATGCGGCGCGGGCGGTGATGGCAGGCCCACGCGATCTGCCGCTTTGGGGTATCCCCTTTGCGGCCAAAGACAATATCGACGTGGCGGGCCTGCCCACCACGGCGGCCTGCCCGGCCTTTGCTTACTGGCCCGAAGCCGATGCCACACTGATTGCACGGCTGCGCGCGGCGGGGGCCATCGTAATCGGCAAGACCAATCTTGATCAGTTCGCCACCGGGCTGAACGGCACGCGCAGCCCCTATGGCGCGCCTCGGTCGGTGTTCAATGCGGACTATGTCTCGGGCGGGTCGTCCTCCGGGTCGGCGGTCGCCGTGGCCAGCGGGCTCTGCAGCTTTGCTCTTGGCACCGATACCGCCGGGTCCGGTCGGGTTCCCGCGATGTTCAACAACCTTGTGGGCATCAAGCCGACGCCGGGGCTGGTGCCCAACACCGGTGTTGTGCCGGCCTGCCGGTCGGTGGATGTCGTCACCGTCTTTGCCGGATCTGTGGCGGAAGGTGTCGTAGTACGCCGGGTGATGGAAGGCCATGACGCTGCCGACCCGTTTTCACGCCCGGCCGTGCCCGCCGCTTTGCCGCCCAAGCTTCGGATTGGCGTGCTGGCTGGAGCGGAGCGTGAATTCTTCGGCAATGCCGAGGTCGAGGCGCTGTATGACGTTGCCATCGCACGGGCCAAAGGCCTTGGGGCTACCATCGTTCCGTTCGACTATGCCCCGTTCCGCGAGGCGGCAGCGCTTCTCTATGACGGCCCTTGGGTGGCCGAACGTCTGGCGGCGGTTGAGGAGTTCTTAGCCTCCAACGCTGATGACTTTGACCCGACGGTGCGCAAGATCATCGGGGGGGCCACGAAGTATACAAGCGTCGATGCCTTCAACGGCCTTTACCGGCTGAACGCGATCAAACAGCAGGTGGCACCTGTCTGGGACGCGGTTGATGTGCTGATGCTGCCAACTTCGCCCACCACCCATACCGTGGCGGATATGCTGGCTGACCCGATTGCGAAGAACAGCCAGTTCGGGCGCTATACCAACTTTGCCAACCTCATGGGGCTGGCGGCGATTGCCGTGCCAGGTGGCTTCGGGCCTTCGGGTCTTCCGGCAGGCGTCACGCTGATCGGGCCTGCCTTCAGTGACGACGCGCTGGCGCCCTTTGCAGCCGCGATGCATGCAGCCGCCGCTTGCGGCATGGGCAAGGACCGCGCTGCAGTGGTGCCCCTTGAAACAATGCCCGAAATCCCCGCCGCCTGGCTGCCCATCGCCGTTGTCGGCGCGCATCTGACAGGCATGCCGCTGAACCACGAACTGACCGGCCCCGGAGGCGTGAAACTGGCCGAGACAACCACCGCGCCGGGCTATCGTCTTTATGCCCTGCCGGGAACGGTTCCGCCAAAGCCCGGTCTGATCCACGACCCGGCGTTCACCGGCCCCGGCATCGCGGTCGAGGTCTGGGCGCTGCCCGCCGCCGCCTTTGGCACTTTCGTCGCGCGCATCCCGGCCCCCTTGGGCATCGGGAAACTGACGTTGGCGGATGGCGCTGCAATCAGCGGCTTCTTGTGCGAAGCCCATGCGGTGGCCGGTGCGGAAGACATCACGTCCTTTGGTGGCTGGCGGGCCTACCGTACAGCAAAACCCTAGCTGTGCCGCCGGGGACTGCGCTTACAGGCCATAAAGCCGGGCGGCAGCATGCTTGTTGCACAGGATATGCTCTTCGGTCTCGCGGCGGGCAGCAGCGATATCTGCTTGCGCAAGGCAGGCTGCAATCCGCTCGTGGTAGTCAAGTGATCGCCGTGACAAGAGCGTCTCGCGCAGCAACCGATAACGGACGGGCATCGACACTTCGTTCACATAGACCATCACCTCGGAAATCGGGCGATTGCCGCTTTCCGCGATGATGCGTTCATGGAAACGCTGGTTTTCCTCGAAATAGCCTTCAAGGTCATTTGTATCAAAGCATCCCGCCATCCGCTGGTTGCTTGCGTGGAGGTCGCCCACAAGCACATCCAGCGACCGGCCCGCGAGCGAGCTGATCACCAGACCTTCAAGGCTTGCGCGCAGGTCATACAGATTCTCGACATCTGCGACAGTGTAGCTGCGCACGCGAAAGCCGCGCCGTTCGGCATATTCGACAAGACCGCCCTGCAAAAGCATCCGCAAGCTTTCCCGCACCGGGCCGCGCGACGATCCGAACTCGGCCTCGATATCCTGTTCACGCAGGGGCTGGCCCGGCTTGTAGGCGCCGGTGATGATCTGACGGCGCAAAAGATCCACCAGATGCGATGACAGTGTCCGCGGCAAGGCGGGCGCATCGGACTTGTGCGGGCGGCGTTGAAAGGTCATGCGGCGTTCACTTCAAAGGGGCACTCACCTCTAGCACAGGCCGAATGGTTGCCCAAGTGCACTGTCTATCCGCTCGCCGCAACACC
>ERZ888423.1400-NODE-1400-length-20862-cov-52.698178_pt1 | contig 20862 bp, 26 predicted proteins | sample MGYA00520523_ERZ888423 | MGnify/ENA primary metagenome ERZ888423 (study PRJEB32303, sample SAMEA104408611) | aquatic metagenome | biome: Brackish water; feature: Pelagic; material: water | place: Baltic Sea | collected 2014-06-08T10:24:00 | depth 30,27 m ...
ATGTGCGCTAAAACCACCATGGAGGAATTCGAAGCCCTCCTGAACGAAAGCTTCGAAATCGACACCCCCGCAGAGGGCAGTGTTGTCCGCGGCAAGGTCATCGCGATCGAAGCGGGCCAGGCCATCATCGATGTCGGCTACAAGATGGAAGGCCGGATCGATCTCAAGGAATTCGCAAATCCCGGGGAAGCCCCTGAAATCGCCGTCGGCGATGAGGTCGAGGTTTACCTGCGCAACGTGGAAAACGCCCGCGGCGAGGCTGTGATCAGCCGTGAGATGGCGCGCCGCGAAGCGGCTTGGGATCGCCTTGAGAAAGCCTATGCATCCGAAGACCGCGTCGATGGCGCCATCTTTGGCCGCGTCAAGGGGGGCTTTACCGTCGATCTGGGCGGCGCCGTGGCCTTTTTGCCCGGCTCTCAGGTCGATGTGCGCCCCGTGCGCGATGCAGGCCCCTTGATGGGTCTCAAGCAGCCCTTCCAGATCCTCAAGATGGACCGCCGCCGCGGCAACATCGTGGTATCGCGTCGCGCGATTCTCGAGGAATCCCGCGCCGAGCAGCGCGCCGAGGTCATCGGCAAGCTCAACGAAGGCGATATCGTGGATGGTGTGGTCAAGAACATCACCGAATACGGCGCCTTTGTCGATCTGGGCGGTGTGGACGGCTTGCTGCATGTCACCGACATGGCATGGCGTCGCGTCAACGACCCCAAAGAGGTGTTGACCATCGGCGAAACCGTCAAGGTGCAGGTCATCAAGGTCAACAAGGACACGCACCGCATCAGCCTTGGCATGAAGCAGTTGCAAGATGATCCTTGGGATACGGTCGAAAAGAAGTATCCGCTGGAATCCGTCCATATGGGCCGCGTCACCAACATCACCGATTACGGCGCCTTCGTGGAGCTGGAAGCCGGTGTCGAAGGTCTGGTGCATGTCTCGGAAATGTCCTGGACCAAGAAGAACGTTCATCCCGGCAAGATCGTGTCGACCAGCCAGGAGGTCGAGGTCATGGTGCTGGAGATCGACAGCTCCAAGCGCCGCGTTTCGCTGGGTCTCAAGCAGACCATGCGCAACCCGTGGGAAGTCTTTGAAGAAACCCATCCCGTCGGCACGCAGGTCGAGGGTGAGGTCAAGAACATCACCGAGTTTGGTCTGTTCATCGGCCTTCCGGGCGACATCGACGGCATGGTGCATCTGTCGGACCTGACCTGGGAAGGCCGGGGCGAAGACGTCATCAACGACTATCGCAAGGGCGACATGGTCAAGGCCGTCGTCACCGAGGTCGACACCGAGAAGGAGCGCATTTCGCTCTCGATCAAATCTGTCCAGGGCGATCCCTTGGCCGAGGTGATCGGCGGCGTGAAGCGTGGCTCGATCATCACCGTCGCTGTGACCGCGATCGAGGATGGTGGCGTCGAAGTGGAGTATGAGGGCATGAAATCCTTCATCCGCCGCTCTGACCTGAGCCGCGACCGGTCAGAACAGCGCCCCGAGCGCTTTCAGGTCGGCGACAAGATCGATGTCCGTGTGACCAATGTGGACGCCAAGACCCGTCGTCTGGGCCTGTCGATCAAGGCACGCGAGATCGCGGAAGAAAAGGAAGCGGTCGAACAGTATGGATCGTCCGATTCGGGTGCGTCGCTGGGCGATATCCTGGGTGCGGCGCTCAAGCGCGACGACGACAACTGATTGTCAGGGGCGCAGGCTTTGCGCCGCGCGATCTGAAAGGCCCCGCCACGGCGGGGCCTTTTTCTTTGGGCCGCCATCACTGACAAAAGCTGTGGATAAGCGCCATGGACCCTTATCGCGACATCCCAGTGTTACAAGCTGCTTTCAGCTTAAGGGCACGGTTGGTCTGTCCCCGCAGTAGCTTTGTGCCAACCGCCCCTTGTCTTGGCCCCGTGTCCTGTGTGGCACGGGGCTTTTTTCCGGGCAGCGCCGATCATGGCATTGTGTCGCACCGGTGACGCGTTGCCTCTACGGCTAAAAGCTTTACTTACATTTCAGAAATTTCTGAAATTACTGCGAGAACAGGATTTTGGCCATGCCACTGACGCCGCTCCATCAGGAGTTCGTTTTGCATTTCGGGGAAATGGGCAGCCGCTGGGGCATCAACCGCACCGTGGGCCAGATTTACGCGCTTTTGTTCATTTCGTCCGAACCCCTGAACGCCGAGACGATCACGGATGCGCTTGGCATCAGCCGCTCGAACACCTCGATGGGTCTGAAGGAATTGCAAGGCTGGAACCTTGTCCGGCTCAAGCATCTTCCCGGCGATCGGCGCGATTATTTCACCACACCCGATGATCTGTGGGAAATTGTGCGAACCCTCGTGGCCGAGCGCAAGAAACGCGAAATCGATCCCACGCTGACCAAGCTGCGCGAGCTGGAGTTGCAGGGCCCCGCCGGCGATGATTACGCCGAGGCGCGCATCGCCGAGTTGCGCGAGATGATCGAGATGATGACCGGCTTTTATGCCGAGATGGAGCGGCTGGAAACCGAACGCCTTGTCAAGCTGATGACGCTGGGTGGTCGGATCGCGGGCTTGATCGACAAGGCCACGGGGCTTTTCCCGACACTGACGAAACGAAACTGAGGGACAACTGACATGGAAGCGATCGACACCTTGATCCTCAGCCGCATCCAGTTTGCGGCCAACATCTCGTTTCACATCCTGTTCCCGACGATCACCATCGCGCTGGGCTGGGTGCTGTTCTTTTTTCGCGTCCGCTACGCGCAGACGCGCGATGACAAATGGATGGCCGCCTATCGCTTCTGGGTAAAGATATTTGCGCTGTCCTTTGCCATGGGTGTGGTGTCGGGCATCACCATGTCGTTTCAGTTCGGCACAAATTGGCCGGGCTTCATGGAAACCGTGGGCAACATCGCGGGCCCGCTTCTGGCCTATGAGGTTCTGACCGCCTTTTTCCTCGAGGCGGTGTTCATCGGCATCATGCTGTTCGGATTTTCGCGTGTTCCGGGTTGGCTGCACCTGTTGGCCACATTCCTGGTGGCGTTTGGCACCAGCATGTCGGCCTTCTGGATCATCGTTCTCAACAGCTGGATGCACACGCCGCAAGGCTTCGAGATGGTCGATGGCGTGGCTTTCGCCACCGATTGGTGGGCGATCATCTTCAACCCCTCGATGCCCTATCGCTTTGCGCACATGATGCTGGCCAGCTTTTTGACCGTAGGGTTCTTGCTGGCGGGGGTTTCGGCCTTTCGCTGGCTGCTGGGGGATCGCTCGCGCGATGTGCGCGCGACGTTGAAGGTGGGCGTGGCGATTGGGGCGGTCCTGATTCCGGTTCAGATCTTCATGGGCGATCTGCACGGGCTGAATACCAAGCAATACCAACCCGCCAAGGTCGCGGCCATGGAAGGGCTTTGGGAAACCCAAGCCGGCGCGCCGCTGGTGTTGTTCGCCATCCCCGATGAGACCGCACGCACCAACCACATGGCTGTGGAAATCCCCGGTCTGGCGTCCTTTGTCCTGACGCATGAATGGGATGGGGTTCTCAAGGGGCTGAACGACTTTGTGGCCGAGGATGGCACCATCTTGCATCCGCCTGTAGCCCCGGTGTTTTGGTCGTTTCGCGTGATGGTGGGCACCGGCATGGCCATGCTGCTGATCAGCTGGGCCTCGGTCTGGTTCATGTGGCGCGGCCGCGCGCGCCATCAGGGGCGGATCGCGGGCCACTGGTTCGCGGTCGAGGCGCTGCCCAAGCCGATCCTCTGGGTGCTGGTGCCGATGGCGTTTTCGGGCTGGGTGGCCACGTTGGCCGGATGGTATACCACGGAAATCGGGCGCCAGCCCTGGTTGGTTCAGGGTGTGATGACCACCGAAATGGCCGTGGCCGACGTGCCCGCACCCTTGGTTCTTGGCACGCTTATCACCTATCTGGCCATCTATGCCGCGCTTTTGTTCGCCTATGTGGGCGTGATCGCCTATCTGGCGCGCAAGGCCGCCCGCGGTGAGGATGGTTCAGCCATCGACATGACCCATTCCGGCAAGGCCGGGGTGATCGCGCTTAGCCCTGCGGAGTGATCCCATGCCTGATTTTGCAAATCCCGCCGATTGGTTGCCTTGGGCCTTTGCCTCGCTGATGGGGCTGTCGATCCTGATCTATGTCGTGCTTGATGGGTTCGATCTGGGTGTGGGCATCTTGTTCCCGCTGGCCACCCCGCAAGAGCAAGATCGCATGATCGGCTCAATCGGTCCATTCTGGGATGCGAACGAGACATGGTTGGTTCTGGCAGTGGGCCTGCTGTTGGTGGCCTTTCCTGTGGCGCATGGCATGATCCTGACGGCGCTGTATCTGCCGGTCTTCATCATGCTGGTGGGGCTGATCTTGCGCGGCGTGGCGTTCGAGTTCCGCGCCAAGGCGCGCAATCATCACAAGCGCCTGTGGAACCGGCTGTTCTTTCTGGGCTCCTTGATGACCGCGCTGGCCCAAGGCTTCATGCTGGGCCTTTATGTGATGGGGTTGGAACAGACATGGGCCACCATCGGTTTCGCGGCGCTGACGGCTGTGTTTCTGGCGGTTGGCTACAGCTTCATCGGGGCGGCTTGGTTGATCCACAAGACCGATGGGGCGTTGCAACAGAAATCGGTGCGCTGGGGCCGCGAAAGCCTGTGGGGCGTGATCTTGGGGATCGGCGCGGTGTCGCTGGCCACACCGCTGGTTTCAAGCCGTCTGTTCGACAAATGGATGAGCTTCCCCGAGGTGCTGTATCTGGCGCCCCTGCCGATCTTGTCGGGGGTCTTGATCCTCTGGCTTTGGCGGATGCTGCGCATGATGCCCTTTGTGGGCGACCGTCGGTCATGGCTTCCCTTTGCGGTGGCCACGGTGCTATTCACGCTGGCCTATCTGGGCATGGCCTACAGCTTTTACCCCTATGTGGTGCCTGAACGGCTGACCATCTACGAAGCCGCCTCGGCGCCGGAAAGCCTGTTGATCATCTTTGTGGGGGCCTGTGTCGTGGTGCCGGTCATCGCCGGATATTCGGTGCTGGCCTACACCATCTTTCGCGGCAAGGCGACCGAGCTGCGCTACGATTGATCCTTGCCTGCTTTTGTCAGCCCGCTTCGTTCAAGGGATCATCAGATGCCGCCGCAGTCAGCCAAACGGGTCAGAACGTCACATCCACGCCCGGCAGGTTCAGCGCACGGATCAGGTCGCGCAATTCGTTGCGCGCCGCCAGATTCGAGATGTTGAGCCGGTCCACCCCCAATTCGCGCAGATCCAGAAGCGTCATGCCGCTGGGAAACAATTCCCGAAAGATCACCCGCTCCGAAAAGCCCGGCACCACGCGAAAGCCGATCCGCTGGGACAGGTTTTCCAGCGCACGGCCCACCTTGCGCTTGTTGTGCATGTCTTGCGCGCCCAGCCGGTTGCGCAGCACGATCCAGTCCATCGGCTTCAGCCCCGCCTTGGCCCGGAGCTGGCGGGCATGCCAGACCATCTCGGAATAGACACTTGGGCCTGTGATGGTGCTGCCATCGGCCGCGACACGCCCCAACATGTCGAAATCGACAAAGCTGTCATTCATCGGGGTCACCAGCGTGTCGGCAAGGCTGTGGGCGACCTGGCTCAGCCGGGTGTGGCTGCCGGGGCAATCGATGACGATGAAATCACAGCGCGACGTCAGCGCCGCCACAGCGTCGGCAAGCCGTTTGTCAGCGCTGTTTTCGCCGGGCGGCAGGGCGTCGTGTTCGATCTGGGGCAATTCCGTCAACATTGGCGCCGCAAGATCCAACCCGCGTGCCGCGATGGCGTCGTGGCGATTTTCGATGTAGCGGGCAAAGCTGCGCTGTCGCAGATCAAGATCGATTGCCCCCACGACATGGCCCATGCGCGCCAGGCCCGTGGCCAGATGCATCGCGGTGGTCGATTTTCCCGAACCACCCTTTTCGTTTCCCAACACGATGATATGCGCCATGCCAGCCCCCAAGGAAGTCTTGTGATGGTCGTGCGGCCCGTCAGATCGCGCCACGACATCGGGTGACAGCTATATCGGCACGCTCCAAAGTTTAACCCGCCATCACAAAAGAAAACGCCGCCCAAAGGGGCGGCGTTTTTGGATTGCCCGAAGGCGGCTTGGCTCAGAAGCCGAGACCTTCGTATTTCTTCTTGAACTTCGACACGCGGCCGCCGGTGTCCATCAGGCGCGCGCCGCCACCGGTCCATGCCGGGTGAACGGTGGGGTCAATATCAAGCGACATGGTGTCGCCTTCCTTGCCCCAGGTAGAGCGCATCTGCAGCATGTCGCCATTGGTCATCTTGACGTTGATGACGTGATAGTCTGGGTGGATATCCTTTTTCATCACGTCTCTCCTTATGCGTTGGCGCCGGCGCCGGCTTGCGGCTTGTAGGTGTTGTCCTCGGCGATCCGGGCAGATTTGCCGCGGCGCGCGCGCAGGTAATACAGCTTGGCGCGGCGAACCTTGCCGCGGCGCACCACTTCGATCTTCTCGATGTTGGTGGAATAGAGCGGGAACACACGTTCCACGCCTTCGCCAAAGGAAATCTTGCGCACCGTGAATGACGCCGCGATGCCCTTGCCATTGTTGCGGGCGATGCAGACGCCTTCATAGGCCTGCACGCGCGAACGGGTTCCTTCGGTCACCTTGTAGCCCACGCGGATGGTGTCGCCCGCGCGGAAATCGGGAATGGTCTTGCCGAGGGCGGCGATCTGTTCCGCCTCGATCTGTGCGATCAGGTCCATCTGATCCGCTCCTTTGCTTGCCTGCGGTTTGCCCGCAGAGATGTCATGGCCTTGTGCCGATAGCTCTGATCTTCATCCGGGTCCGCCGGTATCCGCGTTCGCGGGGCGCCCGTCAGAGGTCGTCTGGCCGTTGCTTGTCTTGTGATCCGCCATATCCCTCGTGCCGAAGACAGCACGACAGCGGAAACCCGCCGGGGTTCCCCCCGCGGGCGTGGCCAGCCTATAGGCCGGGTGCGGCGTCGGTTCAAGCCTTTTCCGAGGGCGCTATACGTCCTTGCGCGCGATATGTGCGGCCCACAGATCCGGGCGGCGCTCGGCGGTCAGGCGTTCCGCCTGAGCGCGGCGCCATTTGGCAATCTCGGCGTGATTGCCTGACAGCAGCACATCGGGAATGGTGCGCCCCTTCCAGTCGCGGGGCTGGGTGTATTGGGGATGTTCAAGCAGCCCATCCGAAAAGCTTTCCTCTTGCGTCGATGCAGCATTGCCCAGAACGCCCGGGATCAGCCGCACGGTCGCATCAAGCACCGCCTGCGCCGCGATCTCGCCGCCGGTCAGAACGAAATCGCCAAGGCTGATTTCCTCGAGCGCGCAGTCTTCGATCACGCGTTCATCGACACCCTCAAAGCGGCCGCACAGCAGCGTCATGCCATCCGCCCGCGCAAAGCGTGCGGCATCGGCCTGAGAAAACGGTTTGCCGCGCGGCGACAGATAGACCCGTGGCCAGCGTGCAGCGTCGGGGGGTGTGCCGATTGCGGCCATCGAAAGCGCCCGGCCCAGCACATCGGCCCGCATCACAAGACCCGCGCCACCCCCCGCAGGGGTGTCATCGACCTGACGATGCTTGCCGGTGCCAAAGCTGCGCAGATCGATCGCCTCCAGCGCCCACAGCCCGTGCTGCAACGCCTTGCCGGTGAGCGAGGCACCCAGAACACCGGGAAAGAGCTCGGGGAACAGCGTCACCACCTTGGCGCACCACGCGCCCTTGAGGCGGGGCGTGTCGCTCATCAATTCGCGCGGCGTGACACTGGCCGAAATGGCAAGGCGCGCATGGGATTTTGTGGGGCTATCGCTCATCCCTCACCCATAGGGCCAGCCCGCGCGGCGGGCAAGATGGCGCGGGGGGTTGGAAGCGGGCGCTGTGCGCGCTATCAGGTGGTGCGCGCCAGCATCGGCCTGGCCCTGATCCCGCACGTGAAAGGCCATCCATGTGTCGCACCCGATCCTGAGCGTTGAGGGGCTGAAAAAATCCTATGCCGGAGGCATGGTTGCCCTTGATGACGTTTCGCTTGAAATCCGCGAGGGCGAAATCCTCGCGCTGCTGGGTCCCAATGGTGCGGGAAAGACCACGCTGATTTCCACCATTTGCGGGATCACGCAACCCACCGCTGGCCGTGTGACGGTGGGCGGGCATGACACGGTCAGCGCCTATCGCGCGGCGCGGGCGCTGGTCGGGCTGGTTCCGCAAGAGATCAACCTTGAACCCTTTGAAAAGGTGATCAACACGGTGCGCTTTTCGCGCGGTCTGTTCGGACATGCGCGCGATGATGGCTTTCTCGAGCGGATCTTGCGCCAGCTGTCCTTGTGGGACAAGCGCGATGCGCCGATCCGGACGCTGTCGGGGGGCATGAAGCGGCGGGTGCTGATCGCCAAGGCGCTCAGCCACAACCCGCGTGTGTTGTTTCTGGACGAACCCAGCGCCGGCGTGGATGTCGAGCTGCGCCGCGACATGTGGGAGGTGGTGCGCCAGCTCAAGGCGGATGGGGTCACCATCATCTTGACCACCCATTACATCGAGGAAGCCGAGGCGATGGCTGACCGCATCGCCGTGATCAATCGCGGCCGCATCTTGCTGGTCGAGGACAAGGACGCGCTCATGCGCCGCATGGGCCGCAAAGAGCTGCGCATCACGCTGAAAGACCCCATCGCGCGTCTGCCCGACGCGCTGGATGATTTTGGTCTGACGCTCGACAGCGGCGGCGGTCGGCTGGTTTACGGCTATGACCGGCAGGCCAGCCGCACCGGCATCGTGCGGTTGTTGTCAGCGCTGCAAGCGGCGGGGTTGACGGTGGCCGATCTGGAAACGCGGCAAAGCTCGCTCGAGGAGATTTTCGTGGGGCTGGTCCAAGAGGGGGCGCAGCCATGAATTTGACCGCCATTGCCGCGATCTACCGCTTCGAGATGGCGCGCACTTTTCGCACGCTGGCACAATCGGTGATCTCGCCGGTCTTGTCGACGGCGCTTTATTTCATCGTGTTCGGCACCGCCATCGGCAGCCGCATCCAGGAGGTCGAAGGCGTCAGCTACGGCGCCTTCATCGTGCCGGGGTTGATCATGCTGACGGTGCTGACGCAATCGATCGCCAACGCCAGTTTCGGCATCTTTTTCCCGAAATTCATCGGCACGATCTATGAATTGCTGTCCGCCCCTGCCTCGTTTCTGGAGATCACGGCGGGCTATGTGCTGGCAGCGGCGACCAAGTCGCTGGCCATTGGCCTGATCATTCTGGCCACCGCCTTTTTCTTTGTCGATCTGAGCATCGCGCACCCGGTCTGGATGCTGACCTTTCTTGTCCTGACCTGTCTGACCTTCAGCCTGTTTGGCTTTATCATCGGCATCTGGGCGCAGAATTTCGAACAGTTGCAACTGATCCCGCTGTTGGCGGTGACGCCGCTCGTGTTTCTGGGGGGCGCGTTCTATTCCATCACCATGCTGCCGCCGGTCTGGCAGGCGGTCAGCCTGTTCAATCCCGTGGTCTATCTGGTCTCGGGGTTTCGCTGGTCATTCTTCGGAACGGCAGATGTGGGCTTGGGCTGGTCTGTTCTGGCCATCGCGGCGGTATTGGCGGCCTGTCTGGCGATCATCGCGTGGATCTTTCGCACCGGTTGGCGACTGAGGGCGTGATCAAAGGGCGGTATTTCTGAAGCGCAGGGTCAGTCGAACAGCCCATCGGGCGGGTCGATGATCACGCGGCCCGCGGCCAGATCGACCGTGGGCACGATGGCGCGGGTAAAGGGCACGAGTTGTGGGGATTTCAGGCCCGCTCCGCGCAGTTCAAGCAGATCGCCCGCACCATGGTTGAGCACCGCCACGATTGTGCCCAAGGACACGCCGCCAGTATCGCGCGCGTCAAGCCCGATGAGATCGGCGTGATAGAATTCGTCATCGCCCAGCCCGGGGAGGGCTGTGCGCGGGGCAAAAAGACGTTGGCCGCGCAAGGCATCGGCGGCCTCTTTGCTGGTCACGCCGGTTAGTCTTGCTGCAAAGCCCGACGCAACGGGGCGGGTCAGCGTGACGGCAAAGCTGCGCGCCCCGTCTTCGGTGAAAAGCGGGCCATAGGCGGCGATATCGGCGGGCTCGGAGCAAAAGCTTTTCAGCCGCACTTCGCCGCGGACGCCAAAGGCGCCCGCGATCGCACCCACACAGACCCGGTCAGCCATGACCGGGCCTGTTGTCGGCAATGGACCATGCGCGGTTGGGCATGGCGGGCCCGATTACTCGGAGGCCGCTTCGGCAGGGGCGGCTGCCGCTGCGGCGGCTTCGGCTTGCTTGGCCGCTTTTTCGGCTGCGCGTTCCTTGGCCTGCTTGCCCGGTTCGCCCTTGGTGGGGTTGCTGCGGGTTTTCTTCGCCACGATGCCGGCTGCCTCCAGGAAGCGCGCGACGCGGTCGGTGGGTTGAGCCCCTTGGGCCAGCCAATGCTGCACGCGGGCAACATCCATGCGGATGCGGTCTTCGCTGTCCTTGGCCAGCAGCGGATTGTAGATGCCCAGCTTTTCGATAAAGCGGCCGTCGCGCGGCATGCGGCTGTCGGCGGCCACGATGGAGTAGAAGGGGCGCTTTTTCGAGCCGCCGCGGGCCAGTCGGATCTTCATTGCCATTGGGGTTTCTCCTTTGGATGGCGAGGGGCGAATTATGCCCCGTTTTCCTGATGTTGTTCGTGATGACGGATGACTTCCTGAATGATGAACTTCAGGAATTTCTTGGCAAACTCCGGGTCGAGATCGGCCCGTGTCGCAAGGTCTTCGAGGCGCGCGATCTGGGTTGCTTCGCGCGCGGGGTCCGAGGGGGGCAGCTCATGTTCGGCTTTCAGCCGGCCCACGGCCTGTGTGTGCTTGAACCGTTCGCCCAGCGTGTAGACCAAGATCGCGTCAAGCCGGTCGATGCTTTCGCGATGCTCCTTGAGAAGTGTTGCGGCGCGGGTGGTGGCGTCGGTCATGGCTGCATCCTGTCGATTGCGGGGGCGGCACAAGGCGTACACAGCGCGTACAGATCGCGTACACATGCGGGGATCAGGCCAATATGGGTCATGGGGCCAGTCCTTGCGCGGGGGCGGGGTGGCGCCAGATCTGCATCGCGCCGAAAATCGCGTGCTGATAGGTGCCATCGGGGTGGCAGCCAAGGCGCCCGGCCAAGGCGGTCGAGCGGGTATTGGCGGGGTCGATCAAGCTGATTGCGGTGGTCCAGCCGGCAGTCCCGTACGCGTAGCACCGCGCGGCCAAGGCCGCTTCATGGGCCAGCCCCCGGCCTTCGGCGGCCGCAAACATCGACCACGCAATCTCGGGTTCGGGCCAGCCGATCGGGTAGAGAAGGCCCACCACGCCCAAGGGCGCGTCGGTTTCGCGGTCGGCCACGATCCAGCGGCCATAGCCGCGGATCGTCCATTGCCCGGCCAGCCCGATGAACTGGCCCCATGCCTGAATGTCGGTGTTCGGCCCGCCCACAAAATGCGCGCGGTCCGAGGCGCGGAAGCCGGCATAGGCATCGAAATCCGTCAGGCGCGGCGCGCGCAGCGTCAGGCGCTGGGTCGTCAGGGTGGGGATTGTCGTCATGCCGCCAGCACCTTGGACGGGGCAGGGTGGCGCCAGACCTCGAGCGCGGGGTCGCGGTCGGGGCGGGGGGCGTCGGTGTCCAACATGCAGCCAAGCCGCTGTGCAAGCCGGCGCGAGCGGTCATTGCGTGCATCGATATAGCTGACGGCGGTGGTCCAGCCGAGATCGGCATAGGCGTGATGGCGCACCGCCAAAGCGGCCTCCTGCGCGTAGCCTTTCCCCTCATCGGTGGCGTTCCAGAGGGTCCAGCCCAATTCATGCTCGGGCCAGTCGCCGGGAAACCACGGCCCGAAAGAGCCGATGGGGCGGCCATCGCGCCGCGAGTCGGCCACGAAGATGCCAAAGCCCCGCAAATGCCAATGGCCCGCAAAGATCGCAAGGATACGCCATGCATGGCCCACATCCTTGTCGGCCCCGCCACCGACGAAGCGCGCGCGATCGGATGTGATGAAAGGCGCGATGGCGTCGAAATCCGAGGCATGCGGGGCGCGCAGCGTCAGGCGTTCGGTCGTCAGGATGGGGGTGTCGATCAGCCGGGGGATCATCGCAAAATCACCCCCTTGATTGTATAACCATCAGCTTTTTGCCGATAAGCTGTGGATAAACCTGTGGATTGATCGCATATGTCCAATCTTTGCATCACGCGGCCCTCCGGTGGTGACGGAACACGCAATCCTCGGGGTCCTGGCGCGGGGCGGTATCGTCGCGCAGCGCGCCCAGCCGCAGGGCGACGGCCTTGGAGGCGTCATTGGCGGGATGCGTGTAGCTGACGAGGCTGTCGAACGGCAGGGAGGCGAAGGCCCAATCGCGCAAGCGTGCCGCCCCTTCGGTGGCGTAGCCCTGACCCTCGTGACCCGCGTAAAGCATCCAGCCCAGTTCCGTTTCCGGGAAAAGCGGCCCGGCGTTCAGGCCGACCTGTCCCACGGTTTCGCCGGTGTCCCGGCGATCAAGCATCAGCGCCCCATGGCCAAACAGCGCCCAACAGGCGGCATCATGGCAAAACAGGCCCCAAGCGGCAGCGGTATCATAAGGCCCGCCCATATAGACCGCGCGCGGGCTGGCCATCAGCACGGCATAGGCGGGAAAATCGCCGTGCCGCATCGGGCGCAGCGTCAGCCGCTCGGTCGTGAGGGTGGGCGCCGGCATGCTCACTTCTTTTTCCCGAACCCCGACAGGCCCGGCGGCAGCATGCCGCCGCCCATCCCGCCCATGCCGCCAAGCCCCATCTTGCGCGCGGCGTCTTCCATCGCCTTGGGGTCCATCCCGCCCGGGTCCATGCCCTTGAGCGCACTGGGCGCGCCCTTGCCCATCAGCGCGCCAAGCCCGCCGCGCAAAAGCCCCTTGGTGCCCATCTTGCCCAGCTTTTTCATCGCATCCGCCATCTGGCGGTGCATTTTCAAAAGCTTGTTGAGGTCAGCCACATCCTGACCTGCGCCGGCGGCCACGCGTTTCTTGCGGCTGGCCTGCATCAGGTCGGGGTTGGCGCGTTCCTTTTTCGTCATCGAATTGATCAGCGCGATCTGGCGACGGATCACGCCATCATCCATGCCGGCATCGTCGAGTTGCTTTTGCATCTTGGCCATGCCGGGCATCATCGACATCATGCCCTGCATGCCGCCCATCCTGAGCATCTGTTCCAGCTGGCCCTTGAGGTCGTTCATGTTGAACTGACCCTTCTGGAAGCGCTTCATCATGCGCTCGGCCTGTTCGGCCTCGAGCGTTTCCTGCGCGCGCTCGACAAGGGCCACGATATCGCCCATGCCAAGGATGCGCCCCGCGATGCGGCTTGGCTCAAAGGTCTCGAGCGCGTCGGTCTTTTCGCCCAGACCCACAAAGCGGATCGGCTTGCCGGTGATCGCGCGCATCGACAGCGCCGCACCGCCGCGCCCGTCGCCATCCATCCGCGTCAGGACAACGCCCGTGACGCCGATCTTGTCGTCGAATTCCTGTGCGACATTGACCGCGTCCTGACCGGTCAGGCCGTCGACGACCAGAAGCGTTTCGCGCGGCTGGGCCACATCGCGGACGGCGGCGGCCTGTGCGATCAGTTCGGCGTCGATGTGCAGCCGACCGGCTGTGTCAAGAATATAGACATCATAGCCGCCAAGGCTGGCTTGGGTTCTGGCGCGTCTGGCGATGGTCACCGGGTCTTCGCCCTTGACGATGGGCAGCGTATCAACCCCGATCTGGGTGCCAAGGATCGCCAGTTGTTCCATCGCCGCCGGGCGGTTGGTGTCAAGCGAGGCCATCAGCACGCGCTTGCCCTCGCGGTCCTTCAAACGTCTGGCCAGCTTGGCGGTGGTGGTGGTCTTGCCCGAACCCTGAAGGCCCACCATCAGGATGGGGGCGGGCGGATTGTCGATTTTCAGGCGGCCGGGGTCCGCGTCGCCGGTCAGAACATGGACCAATTCGTCATGGACGATCTTGATGACCTGTTGGCCGGGCGTGATCGATTTGGTGACGGCCGCGCCCGTCGCCTTTTTCTCGACCGCCTTGATGAACTGGCGCGCGACAGGCAGCGACACATCGGCCTCAAGAAGCGCCACGCGCACCTCGCGCATCGCCGTGCGCACGTCATCCTCGGACAGCGCCCCTTGCTTGGTCAGGCGGTCAAAGACGCCGGACAGGCGTTGGGAGAGATTTTCAAACATGGGCGCGGGCCCCCCAAAACGATCCTGATTGCCCCCGTGGATGCGGGGACAAGGCCGAAAGGCACAACAACCCGTCGCTTTCGAAGTTTCAGGGGCAAGCCCGCAAACGGGCATTGCCCCCGTGGGCGAAACCTCGCTGACGGGGGGCGATCCCATGGTGACCCACGGGACCGGGAAGCTGTCGCTTTCCGGCTATTGCCCGGCGGGATAGGCGGATTCAGCGCCCGAGTCAATCATGCCTGCCGGGTCGCAGCTGATCTGAAACATGGTGATATCGCCCGCCAGCCGGTCATGGCCGTAGGCATGCAGCGCAAAGCTGCGGCGCAGATCCATCGCCGCCCAAAGGTCCGGCTCGATGGGGATCGTGGGCGCGGTCAGGGTGCCGGGGCGACCATAAAGGCTGATCATCATCGGCCCCTGATAGGCAATGCCCCCGAAATCCAAGCCTGTCACGTTGCGGGCCTGTACGCTCAGCGCATCGGCCACGGGGTTGCCCGCTGTGGTGATGATTGCCCAGATCTCGCCGCTGATGTCACGGCCAAGCCGCATCTCGCCGCGCGCCAGATGGACCCGCGCGCCACCCTCGCCCGCATGGCTTTGGGATGTGGTGGTGAATGTGGCGCGACCGCTGATCTGGTCACCGGGCCGGATCGTCGCCACGGCCTGGGTCACGGTGATGGTAAAGTCGGCTGTGCAGCCCATCGCCGTGGCGGGTGGGGCGCTGCACAGCAGACAGGCCAGCAGGGCAAACACGAAACGCATGCAAAAGGCATAGCACATGCGCGCCTTGCTGCGAAGGGTCGGGCAGCGTTCAGCCGGGTGTCCGGGCGAACTCGCGCCGATGGGCGTAAAGGACGACGCCCGCCAACAGCCCCAACACCGCCGCAGGCATCGCAGAGGGGCCAAGGATGGCCAGATGCGCGATGATCGCGCCGATCATCGTCACAAGCAGCGCGCCCGCCCCGATCGCGCGCAGACCCGGCACCCAGAGCAAGATCGCGGCCGCAACCTCGATCACGCCGGTGAGGTAGCGAAACCATTGGCCGACCCCGATCATGTCGAAGGTGCCCACCATCATCGCGACCCCGTAAAGCTTGGCCCCACCTGCGGCGAGGAATGCGATGCTCAGAAAGGCCTTGATGGCGAAAAGCGCGTAGGTTGTGATCCGGTCCAACTTGGTCATCCTTTGAATTCAGGGTTCCGCGGGTCGTTTTGCCCGCTGATGATCCAGAGGCTATCGGTGTCTGTCCCACACATAAACGCCGATGGCGGCAGAGGTGTCTGCGCGTCTGCGCACGCAATCTGGCTTTATTGCGCCGATTTGCGCATCCTATTGCCTTCCGGCCGTTCAGCGGTGAAACTGGTACCCGGCACGACGCTAGGGCAGGCAGGGTTTGCATGGATAATTGGGACGAGATCCGCACCGCCTATCAGGTTGCCCGTCTTGGCACCGTGTCTGGCGCGGCCGAGGTGTTGGGCGTGCATCACGCCACCGTCATCCGCCATATCGACGCGCTAGAGGCGCGGCTGGGGGCCAAGCTGTTTCAGCGCCATGCCCGTGGCTATACGGCCACCGAGGCAGGGCAGGATCTGTTTTCGATCGCCGCGCAGACCGATGATCAGTTCACCCAGTTGGCAGGCCGCATCAGGGGGCGCGGCGATGAGGTGACGGGCGAGTTGATCGTCACCACGCTGGATGCCCTGTCACCGCTCTTGATGCCGTCGATCGGCCAGTTCATGCGGCTGCACCCCGACCTGCGGGTACGGCTGATATCCGATCAACGTCTGTTCCGGCTGGAATATGGCGAGGCGCATGTCGCAATCCGGGCCGGCAAGCTGCCCGATCAGCCCGACAATGTGGTGCAACCGCTGTTCGCGCAAACCCTGCGCCTGATGGCGGCACCTGCCTATGTGGAGCGCTTCGGACGGCTGACCGAGGAAAATCTGGCCGCCCATCGGTTTGTCGGCGGCACGGATGACACCGCGCGCGCGCCCTATTTTCGCTGGCTCAACGACAGGGTTCCACAGCAGGCAATCGCGATCCGCGTCAGCTCGATGCAGGCGGCCAGATCCGCCACCCTGTCGGGCATCGGCATCGGGTTCATTGCCGATTGGGATCGCGACGGAACCGACCATCTGATCGAGATGCTGCCGCCGCTGGAGGATTGGACCGCCCGGGTCTGGCTGGTCACGCATATGGATCTGCATCGCACGGCCAAGGTGCAAAGCTTTGTGCGGTTCCTCAAGGATCAGGTCAAGGGCTGGGGGGTGAGCGCGTCGTGACCGACGCCGCCGATCCGTCACGCGGGGGGCGGCAGGGCCATCTGGCGATGCTGGCCTTTTCGGCGCTGGTGGCGGGGTCGTTTTCGCTGGGCGCACAGGTGGCCAATGACATCGCGCCGGCGGCGTTGAACGCAGTGCGCTTTGTGATCTCGGCGGTGGCTGTGGCGGCGGCGATTGGCCTGCGCGGTGGCTTAGGGGCGGTGCCGGGCGCCTTGGTGGCGCCTTGGCGCTACGGGATTTTGGGTGTGCTTTTCGCGGTCTATTTCGTGACCATGTTCGAGGGGTTGAAAACCGCGCCTGCGGTCTCGACGGCGGCGGTGTTCACGCTGACCCCGGTGATGAGCGGGATCTTCGGCTATATCCTGTTGCGGCAGGTGTTTGGCGCGCGCATCGCGGTGGCGCTGGCCCTTGGTGCGGCCGGAGCGCTTTGGGTGATTTTTCGCGCCGATCTTGCGGCCTTGATGGCGTTTGAGATCGGCCGGGGCGAGGTCATCTTTTTCTGGGGGTGCATCGCGCATGCCGCCTATACGCCCTTGGTGCGGCTCTTGAACCGGGGTGAGCCGATTTTGGTCTTTACCTTTTGGACGCTCAGCTTCAGCGCGCTGATCATCGGGGTCTGGGGCTGGCGCGACATTGTGGCGACCGATTGGGGCGCGCTGCGCCCGCTGGTTTGGGTGACGCTGCTCTATGTTGCGCTCGCGGCGTCGGCGATGACGGTGTATCTGGTGCAGTTCGCATCAATGCAGCTGCCCAGTTCCAAGGTCATGGCCTATACCTATCTGACGCCAAGTTGGGTGTTGATCTGGGAATTGGCGCTGGGCCAGCCCATGCCGCCGGTTGCGGTTCTGGCCGGGATCGCCCTGACGTTTCTGGCGCTGGGGCTGTTGCTCAAGGAATGAGGCCCGGGCTGCATCATCGGCCACATTCTATGGGGTCGGGATCGGGTCGATCTGTGTCTGCACCTGCAACTCGTGGCTCAAGAACGCCTCGAACGCATCAAGGTTCACCGGCTCGAACTGGCCAAAGGATTGCATCCAGATCGCGGCCGCGCGCAGCGCGTCGGGTTCCAGCTTGCACCACTTCACCCGCCCACGTTTTTCTTGCGTGATCAGCCCCGCGCTGACCAGAATGGTCAGATGCTTCGAAATCGCGGCAAGGGACATGGCAAAGGGATGGGCCACATCGGTCACCGCCATGTCATCCTCCAGCAGCATGCGCAGGATCTCGCGCCGGGTGGGGTCGGCGAGGGCGGCGAAAATACTGTCGAGCGGGTGGGTCATGGGTGGCAGCTAGACATCCGTGCCCCCGATCGTCAACCGATCGGTTGAATATGGGGTTTGGCTCAAGCCGCTGCATCAGGCGCTGTCATGCGCGGTGCCCGAATTGTCGCATCCTTTTTTAATTGTTTTACAACAGATACTTAAAGAAATATTTCTGCATCGCGGCGTGCGTTGACTCTGCGACGCTGCCGACATAGCGTCCGCGCAACTTCCGAAAGGGGGGTAATGCGTCATGTCCGGCCCGAGCGAGCAAGAGCGCCTGAAAGCGCTGGACGCGCGGATCGCGGCCGCAAGACAGGCGCAGACACCAAGACCCCATGCGGAGGAACATTATTCTCAGGCGCATCTTGCCTGGCGGATGGTGATCGAACTGGTGGCCGGTTTGGGCATCGGCTTTGGGATCGGATACGGGCTGGACTGGCTTTTGGGCACAAGCCCTTGGTTGATGGTCTTGTTCACGCTTATGGGGTTCGCCGCGGGGGTTCAGACCATGGTCCGGTCGGCGCGCGAGCTGCAGAAAAAGGCCGAAGCACAGGCCGAGAGACAGACACAGGCCGCCGAGGCGGCAGATGCGAGCAAGAAGGATTAAGGTCGTGGCGAGCGAAAGCACCAACACCACCGGGACACAATCCAAGGGCAACGGGCGCATGATCGCCTATGGGCTGGTCGCGCTTGCGGCGGTCTTGTTCGCGCTGGCCTATGCCGATGGCTACGGCAAGCTGGCCATCGCGCCGATGGATCAGTTCAAGGTCAAGCCGCTTTTCGGCGGCGACACGGTGGCGTGGTACACGCCGACCAATGTGACTTTCTGGCTGGGCATGTCGATCTTGTCGATCTTTGCGCTGATGGTGATGGGCACGCGCGGGCGCGCGGTCATCCCGTCGCGCGGGCAGTCGGTGGCGGAACTGGCCTATGGTTTCGTGCGCAAAATGGTCGAGGATGTGGCGGGCAAGGATGCGCTTCCCTATTTCCCCTTCATCTTTACGGCCTTCCTGTTCATCCTGTCGGCGAATTTTCTCGGGCTGATCCCGGCAAGCTTCACCCCAACCTCGCATTTCGCGGTGACGGTCGTGCTGGCGCTGACGGTGTTCATATCCGTCACGGTGCTGGGCTTTGTCAAAAGCGGGGCCGGGTTCCTGGGCCTGTTCTGGGTGTCGTCGGCGCCGCTGGCGCTGCGCCCGATCCTTGCCGTCATCGAGTTGATTTCCTACTTCGTGCGCCCCGTCAGCCATTCCGTGCGTCTTGCTGGCGCGATGATGGCCGGTCACGCAGTGCTCAAGGTGTTCGCGGGCTTTGCGGGCGCCATGGGTCTGGCATCGGTCGCGCCGATCCTCGGGGTCGTGGCGATCTACGGGCTCGAGGTTCTGGTGTCGGCGATCCAGGCTTACGTGTTCACCATCCTCACCTGCGTCTATCTCAAGGACGCGCTTCATCCCCATCATTGAGGGCTGGTCCAGCCGGGCCGCACCCCAAGGATTTCACGAACTTCCAACGTAAGGAGATACCATCATGGAAGGCGATATCGCACAAATGGGCCAGTTCATCGGCGCAGGCCTCGCAGCCATCGGCTCGGGCGCGGCTGCCATCGGTGTGGGCCATGTGGCCGGCAACTTCCTCGCCGGCGCGCTGCGCAACCCCTCGGCCGCTGCTGGCCAGACTGCGACCCTGTTCATCGGCATCGCATTCGCAGAAGCGTTGGGCATCTTTTCGTTCCTCGTCGCTCTGCTGCTGATGTTCGCCGTCTGAACCAGAGCCTTCGACAGACCATCCTTACGTCCGGGGTTCGCGTCGTGTGAGGCGGACCTCGGGGTAGACCCGGTTCCAGGAGGACGACCATGGCACAAGATGCCACCACTGCTGCCAATGCTGCGGGGCCGGGCATGCCGCAGCTCGATTTCGCGACCTTTCCCAACCAGATCTTCTGGCTGGTTATCGCTTTGGTCGCGATCTACTTGATCCTCAGCCGCATCGCGCTGCCGCGCATCGCGGCCGTTCTGGCCGAGCGTCAGGGCACGCTGACCAAGGATCTGGTCGCCGCCGAGGAGCTGAAACAGCGCGCGGTCGAGGCTGAAGCCGCCTACAACAAGGCATTGGCCGATGCGCGGGCCGAGGCCTCAAAGATCGCCGATGAAACGCGGGCGGCCATTCAGGCCGATCTGGACCGGGCCATCGCGCGCGCCGATGACGAGATTTCCGCCAAAGCGGTGGAAAGCGAGACGCGGATCACCGAGATCAGGGCCGGTGCCCTGCGCAGCATCGAAGAGGTCGCCCGCGACGTTGTCGGCGACATCGTGTCGGCTGTGGCGCCGGGCCAAAAGGTCGATGACAGCACGCTGGCGGCCGCGGTGGCCGCACGGGTCAAGGGGTAAGACGATGAAGCATCTGATCGCCGCATTGGTCACATTGGCCCCCACGATCGCGCTGGCGGCCGAAGACAAGCCGCATGGTCTTTTGAACCCGTCGCTTGGCAACAGCGATTTCGTTGTGCTGATCGGTTTTGTTCTGTTCTTGGCGGTATTGTTCTATTTCAACGTGCCCGCGATGCTGATGGGCCTGCTCGACAAGCGGGCCGAAGGGATCCGCAGTGATCTGAACGAGGCGCGCGCGTTGCGTGACGAGGCGCAGACCATTCTTGCGTCCTACGAGCGCAAGAGCCGCGAAGTGGCCGAACAATCCGACCGCATCATCGCACAAGCCAAGGCCGATGCCGAAGCTGCCGCCGATGAGGCGCGCGCAGCGCTTGACCGCTCGATTGCCCGCCGCGTGCAGGCCGCCCAAGACCAGATCCTGAGCGCCGAAAACAAGGCTGTGCGCTCGGTGCGTGACCGTGCCATCGAGGTGGCGATTGCCGCCGCCGCCGAAGCCATCGCCAAAGAGATGGCCGCGGCGGACGCCAACAAGATGATCGACAACGCGATTGCCGAGGTTGAGCGACGCCTGCATTGAACGCCGACGCCGCGCGCCTGTGAAAACCCCGGATCCCGCATCCGGGGTTTTTCCTTGCGGGGCGCCCTGACGGATCATGTTCCGCACGGGTGCCAACAGCATGTGGCACACATGCCCCAACCGGGCACCGGATGGCCGCTTGCGTGCCCCACC
>ERZ888423.1401-NODE-1401-length-20857-cov-6.963369_pt1 | contig 20857 bp, 18 predicted proteins | sample MGYA00520523_ERZ888423 | MGnify/ENA primary metagenome ERZ888423 (study PRJEB32303, sample SAMEA104408611) | aquatic metagenome | biome: Brackish water; feature: Pelagic; material: water | place: Baltic Sea | collected 2014-06-08T10:24:00 | depth 30,27 m ...
CAGCATCAGACTCAATAAATGATTGTCCAAATTTTGGATCTGCTACTGGGGCTATACCCTGGATTCTAGTATCACGTTGTGCCTGAGTTAACTCGGTAGCACCAACAGTACCTGTAAATTCACTTATTGATTTAATTTTTTCAGATGTAGAAGACATTGAGTTTGCAAGCTCAATACCAGCATCTCTAGCTTTATTTACACTATCTATATATTTATAAATTCCATAGCCTAAACCTCCAATGGCAGCAACCGCCAAGGCTATAGGTCCTGGTAGCATAGAGAGCAACATTCCAATACCCATCAATGGTCCGGCTATTTGAGAACCAACCTCTCCAGCTTTTCCTGGTAACATTGAAGCTACCATTCCGCCAGCCATCATTCCCATTCCTACTTTGCCCATACTCATACCGCCTCTAGCAGCAGGAGCACCATTGCCTGCGGCAGGGGCAGGGATTCTTCTTCCACCCTGCGAATAATAAGTTCTTCCATCTTTACCAACAGTTGATGTTATTGGTCCAGTTGGTGCAGGTTTTACTGGTGGTACTACTGTAGCTGATTTTTTTGCAGCTTTTGCAGCTTGAGTAGTAGTCTTTGTAACTTTTTTGACAGCAGCAGTATTTTTCTTTTTTTCTGTAGTAGCTTGTTGTGTAGTCTTTGTATTTTGTTCATTAGCATTGGTTGATTTTTTAAGCGAAGCAACATGGCGATCTGCTGCCTTTTTTTGAGCAGGAGTCCAATCACTTTGCGGCAGTTTGTCTGCGGCTAGTTGACCAACTCCTACTGCCCTAGCGTATTTCCCAAATGTTGCCGACATTGCCTTTTTAGGAATTTTGCCAGCAGACCAATCTTTGCCAATTGCTCTTAGTGCTTTGCCCTGTATAGAAGCTTCTCTATTGCTTAATGCAATACCTTTTTGAGTTTTATCCATAATAGACCTGATGTCTTTAGAGCTGGCATTAGTCTTTTTTAAATATTCAGATAAAACTTTTTGATTATTTGGAGATTTTCTAACAGTATCTCCAATTAAATTATTTTCTCCACCAGTTCTTGGATTCCACATACCTGGCTTATCCCATAGCGATATGTCCTTTTTATTAAGTCCAGTAAGATCTACTCTATGAGATCTATTTATTGTCTTTGCTGATTCAATCTCACTATTAGTTATTGCGGTGCCCTCTTTGCGCATCTTTAGCAATTCTTTTTCTGTGGCTGCTGCTGCGGCATTAGCCTTAGCTAGCTCTATCGGATTAGCTTCTGAGATTGGTTTTGACCCAGGGTACGAATATCCAGACCTAAACCCTGGAACATTGTCAGCTATCATTGACTTAATAAAGCCACCATACTTTTGTGCCTGTTTTGCTGGAATAACCGCTTCTCCAGGAGAAAGCATTGCTGGGACTACATCACCAGCACCTTTTGGTCCAGGAACAGAAAAAATACCATTAGCATATTTTGGGATTACTCCACCAGAACTCATTCCTCTCGCTCTACCTCCACGAACTGGAACGCCTAGAAGTAGTCTTTGAGCTGCCACTTGCTCCTGGTAGGCTGCGGTTAGGACTCTTACAGCAGCTGTTTCAGAACTAAATGTTTGTTTTAGATTAGTGTGTGTTTGATTTAGTGCAGCAGCAACTGCTTGAGCTTCAAGCTGCTGTTGGGTCATGTATTCTGTTTGAGTGCCAAGATCTCTAACTCCAGCACTACCCTTACCAATTTGTGTAATTGCTGCAAAGAATTTAATAATATTAGCAACACCGTTAGCAAAAAGACCAACAATCATCAAAACTGATGGGGCAATAACACCTAGCGTAGCTACGAGGCCTATAACAACTTGTTTTCCGCCATCGCTAAGATCATTAAACTTATTTAATATTTTAGTACCAAACTCCATAATTGGAGTAACAGCTTTAAGAAATGCTTCACCAACTGGTGCTAACGCAACGGTTAGGTCTTCCCAAGCTTTTCTAAATTTAAACAATGGAGAATCTTCAATACGCTGAAGCTCTCTCTGTGAAAGAATTGCAAGTTCTTCAGTACTAGAGGCCGTAAGCTTTAAAACTCTACTAGCCTGATTACCCTCAGCTACAACATTTTGGAATAGTGTTGAAAGTCTAGAGAATTGAAATTTTCCAAATAATTGCTCAATAGCTCTTGCCCTGTTCAGTGGGTCTAGAGTATCTAAGGCTTTAGCAAACTCTATAACCGTACCTTTTATATCTCCAGCATTAGCTTCTACAATACCATTGATATTAATACCAAGACCAGCAAGCATTTCAGATGCTTTTGCTGATGGGTTAATCAAAGAGGCTAGACCAGATTTTAGTGCGTTAGCACCTTCAGAAGCATTAATACCACCTTCTTTCATAGCGGTAAGGAAGAACGCAAGATCTTCTACATCTCCACCAAGCTGTTTGACTACTGGACCAGCTTTTGGAATTGCTGTAGTTAGGTCTTCAATGCTAACAACAGTTTGGTTTTCAACGGCATTGAGGAAGTCAATTTTTTCAGATAATTTATCTGCAGCAATTCCAAACGTATTCGTTAATGATATAGTTGTATCTAAGGCTTCTTGTTGTCCTACCCCACCCAACACAGCTAGTCTAGATGCTTGACTTACTTGTGCAAGAAGATCAGCCCCCATCTTACCCATTGCAGCTGCATCAGCAGCCATAGCCATGGTATCTTTTAGGGCAACTCCATATTTTGTAAACTCACTACCAAGCTCTTTAAGGCTTGCAAGCATTTTATCGGTCTCTGCTTGAGAAGTAAAAAGTTCTCCATAAACACGTTTAAATCTAATAGCCTGCTCTTCAAGATCCATAAAGGCTTTTGAGGCTACAGTTCCAAAAATAGTCAAAGGAATTGTAAAACCAACCATAAGCTGACGACCAGCCCACTGAGTATTTTTACCCCAGTTCAACATGTTAGTTGAACCCTGTCTAATTAACTGATTAAACAGTGCTTGCTTTTGGGAGGCTATGGCAGTCTTTGTTGCAAGGCTTTCCATATCCAAAGCTAATGGTCTTATGGCAATTGCTTTTAATGAACCGCTGGCATCACGACCCATTTTGATATATTGGGTTTGAAGAGTTTTAACTCTTTCTCTAGCAACCTTGTTTACAGTATCTAGTTCTGTACGAAACAGCTTAGAAAAGTTTTTTGAGGATGCTCCAGCATAACGAAAATACTGCCCCATGGACAGCTTATTTTTTTCTAAAGCATTTGTGAATGACTCTGTACTACTTGCAATTGTAGTCATTCTTGCAGAGAATTGACCAGTAGAATTAATGCTATTTAGCAGATTTCTCTGCATACCCACGGCTTGAGCATTAGCGTTAGCATTAAGCTTTGTCATTTTTTGCTGAAATAATGAAATTTCAGCTTGCAAAGAACGAAGCGTTGCTAAAGCTTGTGACGCATTAAGATTTATATCTATATTGGCTTGTGCATCAGCCATGAACAATTACTCCCTTATTACATATTAATAAGAGAATCTGTTAGTCTCGCCCCAGATGCCTCTTCTACAATTCGATATACTGTTGGTAAATCGAGTAGTTCTTCAAGCTTCTCTAGATCTTCTGCTAGTTCTGGCTTGTACTGCTTCATAGCAATTTGTACACACTCCATGAGGATATTCATAGACTTATCGTTATCTGCTGCTACTTCTTGAATTTGTTCAAACTTTTTCATAAAACTTCTAAGAAGTGAAATCTTTAGTGGTCTTACAGTAATCTTTGAACCATCAACCAAAGTTAATTCTTTTTCTTCATTTACATTTGTTGCCATTATTGTCTTTCTCCTGTTCTCGGCTATTCTATTATAACACAGAGCTAATCTTTTTTACGTTCAATCTTTTCATACCCCAGCCCCATGCCGATACCAAATCCAGCCTTTTGTGCATTGATACCTTGTAAAGCAGTAATATCATTTGGATTACTAGTTGCTCCACCGCTAAATACACGGGCTTTCATTTCTTCCCACTTATTACTTTTACCACTTTGTTCATCTAAGTCAACACCTTGCATTGCAGCTAAGAATTTTTTTTCATTGTAGTCTAGGTCTCTAATTTTTTCAATAATAATAAGCAACTCAGACATTGAAACAGATCTTTCTAAATGATCAAAATTTTGCCAAGATCCAATAATAAATATTTCTGCTTCTAGTGAAGCTAGGTCTAAATTATTCCAAGTGCTCTTATCGCTCTCGTCTTTTGCTTGTTTTTCAATATCTTCTTTTTCACCATTAATTTTAATGCCAGCACAAATATCAAGCATTTCATATATTGTGGGGAGATCAACCAAGTCTTCTAGCTGTTCCCTATTCTCTATAACTGGATAATGTTGTTTCATACAGATTGTTGCACATTCAGATAATATCATTATAGACTGTTCATCATTAGTAGCAAATTTAATTAAATCAAAGATATCCATAAATTCTTTTAAGAATTTAATTTTTAATGGACTCATAAGAATTTCTGTACCATCGATTAGATTGATAGTTTTTGATTCGTAAACATTCTTAGCCATTACTCTATTGTAGCAAAATAAAACTGCCCAGGTTTTATCCTGGGCAGCTCTATTACTTTACAGCTTTATTAGGAAACTAGGGAAAGTGTACGGTCAACGATCTTACCATATGACGCAGCGTCATTGGGAAGAAGGCGGAACGAAACTTCAAACATAGTTGCCTCATCACGCTTAGCTGATACTGTAACGCTCTCAATAGAGAGTGCACGGTATGCAACGTAAATGCGTTCGATGGTTTCAGAAGCAGCACAGTCACCTGTACCTGGTCCAATTGCAACGAGACCACGCTCTACAGGACATTCTCCGATGTCACCAGCAGAAAGGTTCATTACCTGGTTTCCAACCCACTTCTCGTTTCCAGTGTCGTCACCAGTTGGGTCGATGTCTTCGTCCCGTCCAGCAACTGCGTAAAGAAGGTTCTCAAGTGTTGCTTCAGCAAAAGCAGTATTCAGGTTAACCTGCATACCCTGCTTGTAAAGCTTAGCAACGTCTAGAACCTGGTCTACCTGTACTTCACCGAAGTCAGGCTGGAAAACAATTTCCAGACCATTCATAGTGTATCCAACATTACGGAAGTCAACGTCGTCGGTCAAAGTATTTTTGAAAGACGTGTCCTCGACTAGGCTAGGTAGATCGGTATCAGCCAATGTACCAGCTTCGTATGTGAATAGTGCAGCAGCACCCACAATAATTTGTGAGCTATTACCACGAGTATATGCCATAATTTTTCACCTCATTTTCTATAATGAAATATGGGCGTGTTTCCTCAATATAATTATACATGCCTTTTATGAATAATTTTGAACATGGTAGTCATAGCTAATTATAATCTTGGTTGCAGAATAAGTTCTAGCTGTTTGTTGGGCAACTATATCTCTTGCTTCCTCCAAAGAGTACATGTTAAGCTCATGAAAAAATACTGGTTTAAATATTCTTTTTTGTCTTCCAGTCCCAAGGGCAACTAGCTTAGAGCTATTTACTTTTGTAGATATCCAGGCATTGATTTCTTGAGCAGACTCATCTTTACGATCAAGAAGATCAGAGATTACCTGTACTGTTTCAATTAAGGCTTCTGGATCACTATTCATTTTATAAAGGTATAGCATTATCTGCTCACACTTAATGTGTGGGAATGGTTTCCTATTTAGTTTAAACATTCTATCATATACCCCAAAAACATCATTAGCATTGGCTGGATAGCTTTTCATCAAAGAGTTGATATCTGTTGGAAGGGTAGGGAAGAATCTAAACTCACCCTTGAAACGGCCTGGTAGCCTCTCTGGGACCTTTTCGGCAAGGTATTCGTTAATTAGTACAGGTGGATATGTAATAGCCATTATGCTCCTATTCCAAGACTTGTTATCCATCTAAGTCCAGCTGGTATTCCAGCAGATTTTCCAGCCTTAAGTCCTGATTGTAAATTTTTCTTATATGTATTCATATTTCCAAATTTTTTAGTAATCCCAGCAATTTGCAAAAATGCTTGAGATAAATAGCTATTTATAAATAAATCAAAACTATTCTCAAAGCTTCCTTGAACAAATTGACCACCAGGATTATCTACTGAAATAGGATTTCTAGTAAATACAGTTTCTCCATTATCCTCAAACACAAGAACCTCAGAGTTTCTTGGTCTAATAGTTACAGAAATTCCATTCTCCATCATATTTGCCTTATCATAAAATGGAATATTAGAACCATTTTTAATTGATGATGATTGTCTAAACGTTGATCTTAAAGATAACCCAAGATTACTGACAGTATAATTTATATCAAAAAGTCTAGCATTTGGACTTCCGGTCTGATTCCATTCATAAACATGATGAAGCATTTCTGGATTTTGTCTACTCATGGAGTCAATAAAAAAACTAAGAGCTTCTGTAGCTTTTTCTCCAACTGTAGCAAAAAATATCTTTTTGCCTGCATTAGCACCTTCCACAAATCCAAAAGAATACTGAACAAGATTATTCATCTCTCTCGCAAAACTTTTATCTAGATCAAACCTTGTACTTATCATACGTCAAACTCCTGATTCTCTGACTTTCTCAGGATAAGCTTATAGTAATCTACTGTGCCAAATGGATTTATGAATGGCTCTTGTGTAGCTATTTCAAATAATGTAGATTGTCCATTTCTTGGACCACTTGTTTCTGTATAAATTTCGTTACACTGTCTATCTCTAATGTTGGTCACAACAATATTTGTTAGTGCAAAGTTTTCTTCAAATGATCCATGCCTGATATCTTCCCTGACTCTTCCAGACAAAATAATATCTTCTACAATAACTATGTTTATTTTAACTTCTTCTTTTGTTGCAGTGCCAGCATAAACAAAGTTGCCAGCAATGGTTCTATCATAAGTCCACATCTTAGAGATATTGCCATAAGCACTCTGTTCTATGATTGGATAAAAAATATCCGCTTGCATTGGGAAACGAAAATCTTTAGTATCGCAACTCATTACAATACTCCTGGAGTTCCGTAATACCTCGCATAGTTAGAAAGAATCTTATCAACAATAAGATTGCCTGTGCCAGACAATGCCTGCTGTGCCATCTGCACCTTAAACTGATCTGTATTGTAACTAGTAATATATCTTTGGTAGTAGTCCATTTTTCCGCAAGAAATATCGTCTACCAAAAGCTCAGTGGCTTTAACAATATTTGATGGAATGCTAGTATATCCGTGTGTTACTAAAATTTTATAGTCAAATGTTTTTGGGAAGCCACGATAGGAGTATTTAGTATCCATAATATCAGAAGCAGAAGCTGGAAAGACATTCAGGGCACCCTCTAACCTATTAATCATTCCTGTGCTATTCTCCATAATGGCTGTCTTATCGCTTGTCAAAGAATATGACGTTACGTAGTCTTCTGGGTTAGCGGCATCATAAAGAAGAACATTGTTTTCGTATAACTTTAAAACTTTGTTTACCCTCTGCCATACTGGAATATAATCAGCACCAAGACCGATAGTTTCAATAAACCTTTTACGGTAATAGAATCCTTCGGATATTACAGAATCAATCATAGCTCTTGCAAGCTCTTCATACCCCTTGTACTCTTCAATATCAGATGCAGTACTAGCCTTAGTCGTTGGATCAACGTATGGCCTAACAACTGTGAAGTAGTGTTCATCACCATCAACGGTAACAGTATAAGAGCTGTCATATTCTGAAGGCAGTGTAATAAGTAATTTACCTGCAGATGTTGAGGTAGCTGTACCTTCGGTCACCGAATGATCTACATCATCAAGAATACTGTAGTCATATTCTGTAGATGCTGCAAGACCAGTGATGGAAGCAGTTGTTGCTAGTGAAGGTACTCTTAGGATATCCATGCTATAGACCAAACTCCTCGGCTATTTCTTGTGGTGTAGCTTCTCTTACATGATCACGTTCTAACCACTTGTCTAAAGTATTCTTTGGAATAATGTTATATCCTTTAGATACCTTTCCAACTCCTGGTAAAGATACGCTTTTGCTGGAGAATATTGCTACCTTCTCATACTCTGCTTTAACCTTTACTTCTTTTTCTGTATTATTTTTTATATTTTTTTGAGCAATAGTTCCTGTTCCTATTACTCCATTTTTTACATCAGCAATAGCTTTTGTATTATTTTGAAAGTTTTTTGGAACTGGATTTTTAATTACGTTGTCTGTCATTTTTCCTCCTAACTAATTATATCAGCAAATTAGAAAAGGGGGCAGAGGTTTCCCCCTGCCCCCTAATCGGGTTATTTAGTTAGAATTAGCTGTCAGCTGGTGCATCAACCCATGCAACGGCGTCTTCCTCTTCCCACTGAATACCAAAACGTACGAATACGGTGTACTCAATGGTGTCTTTCTTGGCAACATATTCACGGTTAACCGTGATGTCACGCTGGAAGCCCCAAATACGGTTAGATGGGAATGTAAGGTCTACATAGCCATCTGGGTAGTAAGGAACCTCCATGACGGGGATGCCAAGGATACGAGTGTTACGTGCTTCACCAATAACTTGGTCAGTACCAGCAAGGTAGGTGTTACGGTAGTTTTCAGTCCAGATGTTGGAGCTGTCCGTTCCGTTAGCCTTTACGATGCCTGCAAACGTGTCAGTTCCTGCATAGAACTTAAGACCAGTCTTCAAGGCACGGTACTTGCGTGGCAAAGAGCTAATTACACCCTGCATAATTTCAGGGGTAAATGCGTTACCAGATACTGTAGCAACATACTCGTGAGCATCGCCATTGGTTGTGGTCTGGTTAACAAAACCCTCCATGATGGAGAGGAATGAACCAGTTGAACCGTCACCATTAATGGCGAGGTCTTCGATGTCATTTGCAAAAGCATTTGTCATCAATCGGACCAAGTGATCCTCTAGACCAGCACCTTCGACGTTGTCTTCAAGTGCTTCTGCTGAGACCTCCCAGTCAAGACGGATCTTCTTTGTAGTAAGCTCCACCTTGCTGAATGTAGCTCCAGCGTTTGTGTATGTTGCATCAGCTTGATTGGCTGCACGAATTACTCGCTCACCAACATTGACTTTTTCGAGTTCCATGGTGTTTGCACGCATGGTAACACGACGACCATCTTTAGCGAGAACAGTCCCGTCCCAGACGTAGTCGATAAAACGACGTGCCTGTTCAGGACGTAGGATTCCACTGCCTGCGTCACCTGAAGGGTTTACGGCATTAGGACCAGTTGTCAAGCCAAATTCGGCTGTAGCAATGTTTCCCAAGGTGCTTGCACCAGGACTAGAAACATCACCAATGCCTCCAGATGCGAATGCGCCTTCGCCGTTTGTTTCGTTAGCGCCAGCTCCTGGATAGTTTTTGATAATCTCTTCCGACATTTTGTCACCTCCTAAGTGATTTTTTTATTTAAATAGATCGGCAGTTTTGAGGAAACGTCCGCCCCATAGGGATTTTTGAACCATCTCTGGCTCATCCTGTACGATCTCGCCTAGATCGCCAGACTTGCGGAAAGCGGTATCTGCCTCAACAGCATCAACCCTCTTTCCAAACTCTTCTTTTGTCTCAGCAACTTGTGCTTTGACTGAGTCGAGTGATTTATTTATTTCTGAAACCTGCTCGTGTAGAGACTTTACGGTTTCTGCTAGATCGCTAAAGGCTGATGTGATAGTATTCTTAATTTCAGAAACAACATTATCTGTAGTGTCTGACTTAGATACCTCGTCAACTTCTACAGCCTCTTCGACTGCTTCAGCATCAACTGGGGTAGCCTCTTCGGCTACCTCTTCAACGTTGTCAGACTTTTCGACATCGACTTCTACCCCAGTCTCTTCTGTTCCAACAACCTCTTCAGTTTCGGCATCTGCCTCTGGAGCGACCTCTACTTCTTCAACAACCTCATCAGATTTCTCTACAAGGTCTTTCGTTGCGTTAGTCATAGGACTTACCTCCTTTGTTATCTTAACTGTATTAATGCCTTTAGCACTATCAATTAAGAACTTTATCATGTCTGCTTTTTCTTTATCTGATTTTTCAACAAATCCAATGTTTTCCATTACATCACCAGATACTGGGCTAACCTCTGATTCGTTCTCTGAAAGAACCACTAGGTCAGAAGCTGCATCCCAAAATACATTTTCTAAAACTGTATCTGAATCGATACCAGTAATAACATCAACGCCATCAATCTTTTCGACAGAAAGAATGCTTGCAAACTGATTTGCTGGGGAATCAACCAAAGATAGTTCAATCAGATCGTACTGCTTGATAACACGAATCTCGTGCTCCATCTTCTCATCATATGCGTCATCCCACTTTAGCATTTTACCACCAATAGAGAATCCTGTATATGTTCCGTCAATAACCTTTTCCCATGCATCCTGTGCACCCTTGGAAACATATGCAGATACATATACACCACGGTAGAATTTCTTTGTTTCTGGATCAAAGTATTTATCTTCTTTGAAATCTACCATTTTGCCAATAGCTGTTGGCTGGTGCATTTCACGAATATTACCACGGAATTTTGTAAAAGCTTCCATGCTGGCTTCTGCCGTAACAATATCATTTTGCTTATCCACGTTATCCAAGGTGGCAAAGCCAGAGACGATACGCCTCTCTTGATCAACTTTTGTGAATGGCATAGACAGGCGAACGGTATCGCCTTCAGTATCCCAGTGTGCTTTAAAAATAGTCATACTCCCTCAATTATACAACCTTTTTTGAATAATGTTAATTATTCAAACTATCGTGTTGCTTGTCCTTCACCTTGTGCATTTCTGCCGTCAATTGTTGCAGGACTGTCTGCCTGGTTATTTGATCTTTCGGCATCTCTCTGCCTATTTCTATCAGTATTAGCTCTCATGTCTGTAGCTTGACGTGAAGACATTTGGAATGGTTCATCACCATCTGGTCTTTGTGGCAAACCAAGTTTTTGACGTGCTTCATTTGGGGTCATAACCTGAGTCTTTACGTACCGTTCTAAAATCTGTGATTGAGCAATCTCATCAGTTAGGGTTAACTCATTAAACTTAAACTCTAGGATGTCAGTCTTTTCTTTAATTACCCTATTAATCATTTTTTCAAGATTACGTTGAGCTGGTCTAGATACCTGCTCCTTAAATGTGCGATCTTGTGCTAGAGCTGCTGCAATAGCAGACTTATCTCCACCACCAATCTTAGATAGTGGAACTTGATGGGCAATAAGAATATCGTCACGATTCTGTGTCCTATATTCTTTGAAGGATGCCTCTTGCACACCAGCTTCAATAGGCTCCATCTTAAACTCAACCTTATTGCCATCATTATCTGCAGGCAATGGAATGTATAAGCTTCGGTGTGACTGTCCTTTAAGATTTGTCTGAAGGAATCTAAACAATTTATCTTCTGCATCAGCAGATAGCTTAGCACCCTTAAGGGTAACAATGTAGCGTGGCACGGCCTTGTTTCCAAAGTAGTCAATGTTGTATTGAGAAGCTAGCTGATCACCTTGAAGAGATGTAATGGCAGACATAATGTCTGGAACACCATAGAATGTGTTCAGTGGTGAGTACTCTTTATAGTGAAGAATTTCATTTGGTCGTGTATCTGTTGTTACTGGGTTTGGGTTCTTTGCCCCGAAATTTCTAAAGTAAACAACTTTATTTCCAATTATCTGTACGTACCCGTCACGCAGTCTACGCACACGCATTGTAGTTGATGGGATGTGTCCAATGTAGCCAATCTCGCCCTTAATTGTTCTTCCAATTTCCAAGTATCCATTTCCTGTTGCCTGAACATCTGTATAAAATTTATTTAAAGTTTCTGTAAAAGATTCATCATCGTTTAAGTTTTCTAAGAAATCTTTGATTTCAACTTTAGCTCTTTCAATTCTTTTACGAGCACGATCAGTTGCTTCTGTATTTTGATTATCTTCTAGCCTTAGCATTGTTCTCTTTGATACTTCAAAGTCATAGCCTAGGCCAACAATGTTTTCTACCTTTGCATCAATAGCAGCATGGTTGGCAAAAGAAGTATCATAAAAGTTTGCCAGTTCGTATAAGTTCCAAGGTGGTGTGATGACATCAAACATTCCATAACCATTACGGAAAACATCTCCTGGGTTAATCTCTTTAGACTTTGCCCCTTCAATTCCAGCAGCTGTGGCCTTTGCCGAATCAAGGTAGTCTGCTGTTGGTGGCATCTGAACATACTTTGCAACTCTGCTAGTGCGTCGTTTAAAGTTTGTGTCTAATCCATTAAAAGACTTAAGATCATTCCAGTCTTTGCCAAATGGGTCTTGTTTCTTAAATAGATCTTCTTCTTGTTGTATCTCTGGCATTGATGCACCAACAACATATTCAGACATTATCCCTCATCCCCGTACTCATTTAGTGTTTTCTTTGCTGCAATAACGGCACCAAGGTCATTCATACTTGGAATAAGTCCCTGGGCCATTCTGTCTATTTGCTCGCTGTGTTCTTCTTCAGAGATCTTTCTCATATTTGGATAGAACTTAGCCACACCTTCAGCTTGACCATAATGTCTTGCTGCATTCTTTAATTCATTAATACGCATTGCATCGCCACGCATTGATTCTATAGATAATGCGTTACCCTCACCATCAGTGAATGCTTTACCGCTTGGTTTATGCCACACATAAGTACCAAAGTTAGAGAAGTTCTCTTCGATAACCTGTACTTTTGTGTCACCGACTTGACCAGGGAAACGTGGTTTCTTTTGTTTCATAACCACTAGTATACCATATTATACTGGTTTGACTGTTGCAGACTGTATTGTTAGGTCATTTAAGAAGGAATATTGGTAACTTAGTGGTGATAATGCAACATTATCTCCAAGAATTACTTTATTTGTACCAGTAAAGATGCCATAAATAACTGATGGATCAATACCTACATATTCTGATTCCCCAAGGATAGCTAGGTTTGCTGCCTGCAAAGAATTTAGGGCATAATACGAAACATTGTTAAACATTATTGGGCCTACAAAATTGATTCTTCCAGACTTACCACCAATATCAATTGTTTCTTTTAGAGCAATAGCTATCATGTTCCAATCATAGATTGAAAATACTGGATTGCTAGAACTTCTGCCATTGATATAGAATATTACAGATTTATCCAATACATTATTTTTATTTGTAGCGTATAGCCTAAACCTTTTATCTGATGGAATTGATGGCTCAATCCATATCTTTATCATATCTTCTGAGCTACTACTATCTATTTGCATTATTTCTGTTGGCTCAGTTACCGCATCACTTCTGGTAAACCTCATTGAAAACTGAACGGTAGATAGTTTATAGTTATCTGATCTTTCTCTATTAACTGGTAAAGATATTCCTCTATCGCTAGAGAATGAATCTCCAGTTAGTTCGATACCGCTATGTTTTGTAAGGTATAAATGTGGAGTACTGTCCTTGTACATCAAATAAGGGTTTTGAGCCTTATAGTCATAGTACAAACCATATTTTTTATACGGATACATTGATATACCAAATCGTGTTTGAATTGGATTAACCGAAAGTGAATTTAAAGCTTTGCCAGCTAATTGCAATGATCTAACCCTAATTGGATTTTTGATTATTCCTTTTGAGGACATGTCAACATGCACAACGATAGAAAGATCATTAATGTTTACTCCAGCTGGTGGATAGATTATTGTTCCGTTAATAACTTCATACTTGGTAGTTAGCCAATCCGATCCAGGACTTACAATTCTACTTGCTGGTAAAAATTCTGTATTTGTAAAAAGATCATCGGTTGTTGTTGAGCCAGAGGTGATCATCTGAAAAGAAACATGTGTCTTTGTTTGCAGATTAGACGTGTCATAGTTACCATCACTAAAAGAGCTAGGGATAGTTGTATCAGAATTATATTGAATAAAATCGAGTCCGTAAGATTTTGAACCATTTGGATTTGTAATAGTTTTTGCGAAATATGTTAATGGAGCATAATCTTGCCAGTATGAACTAGTAGCAATATCCAAATATCTAGTGCCAAAGAAGCTTTTTAAAACTAATGTATAGCTAGCAACATGAGAAGAAATATCATCAATATAATCTTCATACAAGTATCCAGCATTCGCTGTTACTGCTGGTTCTCCAGAGCTATACACAACGCCATTACCGTCAAACTGATATCTAAGAAATGGTGTTCCATTAGAATCAAAAAGATAGTTAAGTTTATTTATATTTCTTTGTGTACAAAATCCTATCCTATATATTGATCCAGTAAATGTTTTATTAAAGTTTTTATTTCCACCAACATAAAGTTTTAACTGTCCTCTATTTCCAACAAGCGTTGAGGCATTTCCTCCAAAGTAACTAGCAAACTGAGAAAAATTAATGCCAGCAACAAAAGAATAACCGAGAGTAATTGCTGGAGTTTGATAAACAAGAGATTCTGTTGTTGAATTAAATAATATCTTATACCTGATTACATGTGCAATAAATTGAGCTGGATCATTTTTTTCAGACATGGATATTGTTGCACCATCTTTAAATTCTGTTATTTCAAAAGAATCATTGTTAATTTTTTTAACAAAATATTCTTTTGCAAGAATTAGCTCTGATGGTAATATTCCAGAGAAAATAATGATGTCGTTATTGTTTAACCCATGTCCAACTGATGTAACTGCTGTACCGCCAGGGAATGAAACATTCTTATTTTCAGTATGAAGATCCACATCAAGATAGTTCCCAGTAACTTGATTCTCTAGTCTAAAAAGTGTTTGGGTAGAGTTATAGCCTATTGGTGCCTCAAAAACAGAATAGAACCCGCTAGTCTTTTGTTCAAGTATGTCAGCCTTATTAAAGAAAATATAGCCATCTGTGTCTACCCAAGAATCATCTGGCTTTAGTGTAATTGAATCAGAATAGTTGTTTGCCAGACTTTGTGTCCAACTATCAGTTGTTTTATTATTAAAAACAATATCTGGCAAAGAGTAATCTGGTGGTCTAAGAACATTGCTATTAGAAGAAATATTTTCTGATATACCCTGTCTCCAGCGAACGGTATCTGGATAGATATAATTATTGCTATAGCGAGAAAATGTATAATCTATTGGAAAAGATTTACCAGAATATGATGAAGCAATGTTTTCTGGAAACTCTATAGCTTGACCATATACCCATCGTCTTTTTGATACAGCACCAGGAACACGATATGAATAGATTGCAACACAGTCAACCTCATACTGTCTAATATCAGAATAAGAATAGAAGCCCAACCAATCTTGATCTTTACCAGCAAGGCTTTGCTTTTCTGGAAGAATTAGGTCTGCTGTACTAAAAGATAGATCAATAACTTTTTCACCATTAATGATTAAGGAAGCACCATTGCTAAAAATAATTACATTGACTAGCATTGGACGATACCATTCGCCAATGTAGTGTGCACCGATTGCATCACCAACCTTTAAGGTTAGGAATGGTCCATCAACATATAAACCATCTGTAGAGTTTATTGGTCCAAATATTCTTTTAGGTTCTTTGGTGTCTGGGCTAAGTCTTAGCCACATCTCTACCGTATAAGTTTTATACCTTCCAGCTTCATTTAAACATCCATTACCTGGAATAATTAACGATGGGCCACCAAACCTTTCTGGCAGCAAACTTGTAAGACTAGATGACCCATATACCATTGGCATATTTTCATTCTTTGCCAATAGTTTATTTTCTCTAGCCAAGTAATATGCTGGAAGATCTTGTAGACCGTAAGAATCAGAACGTACAGCATAATACTGTTGTGGTAGATTTATTCCAGAAATTTCTTCGATAGATGTTCCAAAGGAGCTTTCAGAAAATTCTGCAGACCACTGACCAATAGATAAGCCACTAACATATGACCTACTCTGTGATGCTGAATATAAATTATATTTAATAAATGGTGTAATTGTTTTTACAGATATTAGTTGTAGGTTACCAAATTGAGGGTAGGTAAATTGTAATCCGCCAGAACCCGAAGACTCTTCTAGCTCAAAAGTATTTGTTGTGGCGTTAGCTACATAATAAATATTATACTTATTAAGACCAGCTGGCATATCATATTCTGCATCTATCTTAAACCTATCACCATTAGAAAATCCATGATTAGCCAGTGAGATCTTAGTTGGAATTGCATTAACCACTATTAGATTATTGCTATCAAAAGCGATACTTGTTATTTCTTCGCTGGGTAGCTGAAAAGTTTTAGAAATATGTTGCCACTTGCCATAATCAGAAATAACAAAGTTTTCTGAATACTCTTGGCTATCGGTATGTCTTGGAATACCATTACCGTCATATTTATAACCAACATCAACAGAAGCAATGTTGGTTGAATATGGATAAAAGTGAAAGCTAATTGTAACACTTTCAAGTTCTTTATTTATATATTCTGTTACTAGTTCTGAAGCAGATACTAGAAAAGATTGATTAACTCCACTAGTAATTTTGTATACCGCAGAATTTTCGATGGGACTAATCAAAGAATAATCTTCTACAATAGAACCACTATTATTTGCCCAAATAGAGTTATTAGAAAAGTCACGATCATTATCAGAAATTAAAGAAATGTAGTCAACTGTTTCATCCAGTGGCCATAAGGCTATAGGATGTTCCCCGAAAACTTTCTCGGCATAAAGGTTAGAAGCATTAGACATATAGTCTATTTTATCACAATAGTGCTACATGGTTATGGATTATGCCCGCCATCTTACGATTACGATACCGGAACCACCAGCGCCGCCAACAGAATCTCGACTAGCGCCACCACCGCCGCCAGTATTTGCCGTTCCGTCTGTCCCGTCGACGCCAACAGTCGACGTTCCCGCACCCCCGCCACCAGTACCACCAGAGCCAGAAGTTGTCGTTCCGCTACCGCCACCGCCGCCAGCCCTCGTGACAGAAGAACCCGTGATTGCATTTGACGTGCCATCACCACCGTTGCTACCGTTATTACTTGTTGCGTTAGCGCCAACAACGCCAGCACCCCCGCCGCCAGCCCCAGCATCCTCAGCGGAATTGCCCCCATTGTTTCCAAGCAAAGCAACCCCTAACCCACCTTGGTTGTAAGTTAAGGAACCGCCGTTTGCGCCGCCACCGCCACCGCCGGAAGCACCGTTAGAGCCAACCTCTGCATTTACGCTTGAGGCGATACACCCGCCGCCGCCACCGCCAGGAACCCAATAAGAACTTATTTTACTGGGGAAACCGTTTGCTCCACTAGTAACATTTATTGGTCCGCCCTGACCGCCATCGCCAACAACAACATCAAGCGAACCTGCAGGCAGATAACCGTTCTCTATATAAAAGTGCCCACCAGCGCCGCCACCGCCGCCACGGTTGGAACCCGCACCGCCGCCGCCACCGACCAAAAGAATGTCAAAGAACCCGCCACGAGTAACCGTCAAAGTCCCATCAGTAAGGAACGACACATACTCGTAATCCACACCACCATCAGTGTAAGAACCAGTAGGAGTATTAGAAGATAATCCATAATCAATAGTATTTAAGATGCTCCAAACTCCAGCGGTATCATTATACACAAATTCATTAAATCTTTGGCCATCAGTTGGTGAATCTGGAAAATTAATTTTAGTCATTATGACTCCTCCATTATTGGTATCCAATTACATGCATTAGGATCTAGTTCATAATCAATAATACCGTTTTCTAAACTAGGTAATGGTTTAGGAGGAATAAAAGCATCTAGTGTTTCATCGTATGTGAACCCGATGCCCGCATAGTTGAACCTAAAAGCTTTAGTCTGGTCAGCGGATGGTCCCCCGTCAGTGTAGTGAACCCCACCACGGGTATTATACGAAGTCTGCTTATATACATCTCCAGTGCGGGCGGTCAGTTCAGCCTCAAGCCCGTCATCTTCTTGCCTGCCGACAGTTACAAAGGTAACAATGTTGTTTTCATCTAGTTTTGCGAAGTGTGCCATTAGCCTATTGTCACCGTTTCTGAAGTCGTGCTAGTAGCCGTCACGGTGTAAACCGTATTAGCGCCAACAACAACGCCTGCGCCACTGTTAGCTTCCGTAACACCACCGGAAAAAGTTATCAAAGTGCCGGTAGGCACTGCAAAAATGATTACACCTGAGCCACCATTTCCACCGCCGTTTATATTGCGGTAACCTCCGGCACCACCACCTCCGCTGTTGTCTGTTCCTGCGTTCCCTGCCGAAGTACCTGAACGGCCACCGCCCCCCCCAAGCCCCCCTGCAGATGTGCCGTTTGCTCCGCCTCCGCCACCGCCGCCACGATAAACAGGAGAACCTGTAATTGACGAGGATACCCCGTTACCGCCATCACCGGCAGCAGCCGAAGCACCATCTTCTCCCACCTGTCCGGCACCACCTCCACCGCCGCCAGCAGCCGTAGTTCCGTCACCGTTAAAACCTTTTCCGCCGCCGAATTGCTGACCAATAACACCGTCGACTCCAGCCTCATCCTCGGCGCCCCCCGAACCTGGACCGCTAATCGAGGCTGAGGAATATGCTTTTCCGCCGCCGCCTTGGGAACACAAAATGTTAGCAAAGCGTGAGGCTCCACCGCCACCTCCGCTGGTAGTGTCAGACCCATTACCGCCTGCACCCACAAGTACAGAATATGTCCCTGGCACTAAATAATAAGCGTCCTCAGCCGCAAGACCACCGCCAGAGCTTTCCCCCGTTACATTGGAGCGATATCCACCTGCGGCTCCGCCACCAGGGTAATCAAAGCCACCCCCTCCACCGCCCCCAACAACAACATATTCCACCTGGATTGAGCCGCCGATAGCATCTTGCCAAGCCGTGCCATCCCAGATTTTGGCCGTAGTTAGTTGGTATGCCACTACGGTGCCTCAATCCAGACATCGCCGGTAGCAAGAGTATAATCAACATCTGGATCAATAGAGCCAACAAAGATACGACTAACACCACTATCATCGGTATTAATAGCAGAAGCATATCCACCTACAGCAGATACCCATTGTTGTGATGTACCGTCGTCATAATAGACATACATTTTACCCTGTGTTTCGTCAAACCAAAGCTGTCCAACTGTTGGGGCAGCTGGAGCTGTCTCAGACATGATAACAAGTGCACCACTACGGGATTGCCATGCACCAACAGTGTCATTCCAGACATAGCTGCCGTATACATCACCGTCAACAGGACTTGCGGGAAAATCTAGTGGCATTATTTATCTCCAATTCTTAAACCATTATACATCATAAAACCTCTATCCATTGACTAGAATTTATGTCTGTATAGTATACGTATAATTTTTGTTCTGTTAGATCAAACCATAGGTCTCCATCTGTAGCTGATTCTGGAGAAACTTCTGATACCGTGCAAAGTCCACCAGCAGGACCTGCGGGTCCTGTAGGACCAGTGCTACCTAACGGACCAGTAGGTCCACTATTGCCAGCCTCAACCCACTGAGAACTATCGATATCAACATAATAGATAGCGGTAACTGCTGTTTCACTATTAAACCATCCATCACCATTATTAGGTGCTGTTGGTGCTGTTGCTGAAACATAAAATGCTGCTGCACCAGTAGGGCCCGTAGGCCCAGTAGGACCTGTTGGACCTGTAACAGCTGGACCAACTGGACCTGTTGCTCCATCTGGACCGATTGGACCTGGAGGACCACTGACAGTGTCTAGGCTAGACCATGCGGAAACACCATCACCAATACGAATATTTTCCTTGGTTGTATCAAACCCTATTTCGCCTAACGCTAATACTGGGTTATTTGATTCCCATTCAGCTGCAGTACCCCTGCGCTGTTGCATTCTAGTGGCCAAAGATTCCTCCAATAAAGACTTATTTAATTATAACATGTTATTAGTTTAATAGTTTTTTATGATAATGCACAAGATTGCTTTTTAGTCTATCATCTTGTGAATTTAACTTTATAGCTTCCGTGCCATACCTTACAGCATCTTCATAGTTGCCAAGGGCATGTGAAGATATTGCTGCCAAGTCATATGGAAGATCTCCCCAAGCTTCATCTTCACACAAATATTCTAGTGGTTTTTCTGTAATAGCTAGAGCATCTTTGGCAAACTTTAAACATTCTTCCCACTGCTGTGTTTCATAATAATATTTAGAGAGATCTACTATTGGTTCTCTGCGATTTGGTGCTTCATTAACTGCTTTGATAAACCAATCTTCTCTTTCTTTACCCTGGCTACATTTAGCAATGTATCTCATAGAAGCAGATCTTTCTGGCTTCCAAGTAGCACGTGGCAATGACAGATGCCTTAGAAATTCTTGCTTTGCTTCATCAAACTTAAAGTTAAAGAATAACTCTCTAGCATAATAGTGTGTATTACGATCATCTGATGGATCTTCGTCTACCGCAATTTTTAGCAATGGCAAATACTGTCCACGTGATTTAGAATGATCTGGGTGATGATGGATTTCTAATCCAGTCCACATTTGTTTTTCTTCAATACGATCTGTTGTGATAACTTCGTGTACTGGATGTTTCCAGCGGTATCCAAACCTAGAATGAATCTTATCCCCACCATACTGTAATCCAGGAATAGTTTCTTTTTCATCTTTCCATGACCAGGTGTATTGATACCTTGGCCTAGTAGCACCCTTTTTAAAAGCTTCTTCTAGATGCTCTCTCCATCCAGGTAAAAGTATTTCATCCATATCTAATGCAATACAGTAATCAATATCTTCTGGCAATAATGCCAAGGCAGAATTACGAGCATTGTCAAAACGCCAAGGTTTAATAATAATCCTTGCAGTATTGATACCCAACCTTTTGGCGGTATCTAAAGTACCATCAGAACTACCAGTATCAGCAATTAAAAGATAATCAGCATCTTTTGCTGATTCATACCATCTTTCAATAAACTGTTCTTCATTTAACGCAATAGTATATATAGCT
>ERZ888423.1405-NODE-1405-length-20750-cov-8.567770_pt1 | contig 20750 bp, 18 predicted proteins | sample MGYA00520523_ERZ888423 | MGnify/ENA primary metagenome ERZ888423 (study PRJEB32303, sample SAMEA104408611) | aquatic metagenome | biome: Brackish water; feature: Pelagic; material: water | place: Baltic Sea | collected 2014-06-08T10:24:00 | depth 30,27 m ...
GAGCAGAGCGCTCATAACGCTTTGGTTGCGGGTTCAAGTCCTGCCGGGCCTACCACCCCAACATTGTGCGAAATACCCTGCTAGGCTGCTTGCTGCGAATTTAGAATTTACGTGCAAATCCAGTCCGTTAGCGCGCCTTTTTCTGGTGGTAGTTCAACAGCCAAATCGCCGCAGAATTCCATGAATGCGGGTTGGTTCAGCGTGTTCAGCCCGACGATCACAGGGATATCTTGCGACAGGGCTTCGGCGATCGCGGCGCGAAAGCCGCGACCCTCGCTCTCGTGTTTGCCGAATTTGTTGATGATCAGGCAGTCGACCCCCTGCGCCAAGCTGACCTCGACCAGACCAACGGCCGTTTCAAGCGCGTTGGGATCAAGACGGCAGCCGATAGATTCACGCCCCAAGGTCTGCGAAATCCGCAAGATCGCACCGTCTGGCAGGACTTGAACGTCCATGTCACATGGGCCTTCGTCGGGGCGGTCTGTGTTGATCTGCACAACACCACAGGTGCGATGCCCCTGCCCTGCAAGGGTTTGGGCCAATGCGTAAAGTAGCAAATCGGTGTCGCCGCGCCCGGGGGCCATTGTGTATGCAATTTTCATGTCAGGTATTCCTTGTCAGTCGTCGTGATTCTAGTGAGGCGGCGCAAACCGGGCAAGCAGCACATCAAGCCCGCGCCTTTCAAGCATGTGTTGTCGCATCAATTTCAAGTCTTTGGCCGTCAGCCGCGCACGGGCAATCGGCAGGATAATAGCGTTCTCTAGGATCAGATGGCGGCGTGAATGACTGGCAAAGGCCAGAAACATCGCGCGCGCCACGTCATCGAACCCGGTCTTAATCGCCGCCCCGTCGTCAAGCACCAACAGGATTTCCGGTGTGTCGACGGCTGCATGACCGCGGTCGTGCAGTAACTTTTCTATGACCGGCCCGATATCGTCCTCGGGATCGCAGCGCGCCAACATCATCGGAAAAAGATCCAGTTCCTCGTCTTCAAGGTGGCGCGGCAATTGACACCTTAAAAACGCGGCCACCGCCGCACAGTCAGCTTCGTTAGGGACATCATTTGTGGCGATCGTATCGATCATGGCGCAAATTTCGCGCTCGCGCATGTGGACCTCGGCGATGAAATTGAGCGGGTTCGTGAACAGATCCGCGGGCCGCGCTTGCCCGCGTGAACTCATCCGTGCGCTGGGGTCTTCCCGTTCCATCACCTTACACCTTTCAGATCAGATTGCCGCCAACTCAGCCCCTTTGATTTCTGCATCCGCGACAAGCGTGGCGATGAATTCGCGGGATGTTTTGGCCCAGGATGCTTTTTCCATGGCCTCTGCGATCTTGCTTTTTACGGTATCGAACGGCAGCACCTGGCCTTCGGCAACCGCGTCCATGCGAATGATGTGATAGCCGTGGCGCGTCAGGACCGGCTCGCCGGTCATTTCACCAGCGCCAAGTGGGCGCAGGGCAGCTTCGAATTCCGGCACCGTGTCACCGGGGCCAAGCTGACCCAACGCGCCGCCCGATGATTTGGACCCGCAATCGCTTTCGCGTGCGGCCATCGCTGCAAATCCTCTGGCGTCGGATTTTTCGACCAAGGCCTGAATGGCGCTGGCCCGCACGAGGGCCTTGTTGCGGGCATCCTCGTCGCGTGGATCGCAGATGCACAAGATATGTGACACCTCCCACAGGGGTGGAGAGCGAAAGCGTGACGGATCTTTGACCCATTCAGCCGTCACGTCTTCGTCGGTGGGCAAAGGCACCTCGATGGCTTGGTCAAGAAGGCCCCTTATCAGGGCCTCCTCGTCTGTTTCAAAGCGACCCGGCCCGACCTCTTCGGGGGTCGCGGCAATTTCGCGACGCCGCGCTTCTTGAAGCAAAAGCGTGCGGATCGCGACAGCATTGGCGGCCTTACGCCAAGCGATGCCGGGTTTTCCTTTGGGCGCTTCATGGTTTTGCGTTTCGGCGGCCACAACGGCATGGGGCACGAGTTCACCATTGACGACCAGATCGGGGAAAAGGCCTGCATTCATAGCGCTTACTCCGCTGGTGTGGTTGTCTTGCGTTCAGCAAGAGGTTTCTGGCGGCGCGATCGCACAATCTGATAGCCGGGACGCATCAGATACCGGAACGGTGCCGCAAAGCCCGAGATCATGTGCACAAGGCGCGTGAACGGGAACAGGATCGTGATGAGTAGGCCAAGGAAGATGTGCGTCTTATAAAGCCAGTGCACATCTACAACCATCGCCCAAGCGTTAACTTTGAGCAGAACCACCGATTGCGACCATGTCATGAAGCGGACCATTTCCACGCCGTCCATGTGCTGCAATGTCAGCGTGATTGTTGCCAAACCGATCAGCAATTGCAGCCAGATCAGCACAAGAATGCCAATGTCGGCAAAGCTGGAATGACGCCAAATACGCGGATCAAACACGCGGCGATGGATCAACATCGTCGCACCGACCAGCGAAATGATACCCGCCGTGCCACCAAGGATCACGGCCAGCCATTGTTTTGCAACATATGGAACGCCAAGCGCATCAAGCACCGCTACGGGCGTGAACAATCCAACCAAGTGGCCGCCAAATACGGTGATGATACCCACGTGGAAAAAGATCGAACCCCAGATCAGCTGTTTGCGGCGCAAAAGCTGGCTGGATGAAGATTTCCAAGTGTATGGATCACGTTCGTAGCGGGCAACAGATCCCACGATCAGCACCGTGAGCGCGATATAGGGCATAACCCCAAAGATGAAAAAGTCGATGTCGTGCAACATATGCGTGTCTCCCTATTCTGCCGCTTGACGCGGGCTCGGGTTGATCGGTGTGTCCATGCGCGACAGCATATCGCGCACCTGTGGGCAGCCCGCATTAGGATCGGGGCCAAACAACACTTCGCTTTCCTCCCAGACCTCGTCGAGCGCCTCAAGATCGGTTGGATCGACTTCTGGTTCAGCCAGCATCGCAGCGACCGCTTCACTGTCCGCCTCGACAGCGGCAAGTTGGGAAAGCGCGGCGAACACGGCACCATAGGCACTTTCGCGGCGGGCAAGCCGCGTCACAAGTGCTTCAAAGATATGGGCCGCGTCCGCCAACGTTTCCTGACCCTCAGTTTGGGAACGCGTGGCCAGGAATTCCAACAGAACCGGAAGGTGATCGGGCAGTTCCGAGGTGGCAGGTTCAAAGCCGCCATCACGGTAGGTTTCGATCAAGGATACCATCGCACCGCCACGGTCACGGCTTTCGCCGTGCACGTGTTCAAACAGGTTCAACGATAGTGTGCGCGAGCGATCAAACAGCATCACGTATTGCTCTTGAAGCGCGTAGATGTCGCGCCCGGCAAGCTCCTCCACCACCGGGCGCAGGTCGCGACGCGCTGCCGCAGTCAAGCGGGTGTCGGCGGCAAGAACGCCGCCAATTTCCGGCATAGCCTGCTGCAATTCCAGCGTCGGGTAACTCAGGATCAACGAAATCGCCTTTAATGTGCGGTCCATTACTTCATCTCCGTCGGTATTTTGAGGGGCTTCTTCTTGCCGCCAAACAGCGAGCCTTTGGAAATCCCTGTGGAACACCCGTTTGTGTCGGTAAAGCCGCAGCCACCCTTGAGGTCATAGGCGTCTTCGACCTGTTCGCGGTGGGTTGTGGGGATCACGAAACGATCCTCGTAGTCAGCGATGGCCATGATTTTATACATGTCCTCGATGATACGACCCGAAAGGCCCACGCTTTCGGCGACGCCTTCGTCAATTACGCCCTCAACGGTCTTGGAGCGCATATAGGCACGCATCGCCAGCATCCGTTCCAGCGCCGTTACAACAGGGGTTTCGTCACCCGCTGTCAGCATATTGGCGAGGTATTTCACGGGAATACGCAGGTTTTTAACGTCTGGCATCCCGTTCTTGGAACTGATCGCGCCGGCTTCGGCAGCGTTCTGGATCGGTGAAAGTGGCGGAATATACCATACCATCGGCAAGGTCCGGTATTCTGGGTGCAGCGGAAACGCGATCTTCCAGTCCATCGCCATCTTCCAGATCGGGCTTTCGCGGGCCGCTTTGATCCAGTCATCGGGAACACCATCAGCGCGCGCGGCTTCGATTACGGCCGGATCATTGGGATCAAGGAAGACGCCCAGCTGGGCATCGTAAAGATCCTTTTCGTCCGAAACGCTGGCCGCTTCGGCGATCTTGTCGGCGTCATACAACATCACGCCAAGGTAGCGGATACGTCCGACGCAGGTTTCCGAACAGACCGTTGGGTTGCCGCTTTCGATACGCGGGTAACACAGGGTGCATTTCTCGGATTTGCCGCTTTCCCAGTTGTAGTAGATCTTTTTGTAGGGACAGCCCGACACACACATGCGCCAGCCGCGACATTTTTCTTGGTCGATCAGCACGATACCGTCTTCTTCGCGCTTGTAGATCGCACCCGATGGGCAGGATGCAACACAGGCAGGGTTCAGGCAGTGTTCGCACAGACGCGGCAAATACATCATGAATGTATTTTCATATTCGCCATACATCTGCTTCTGGATACCCTCAAAGTTGTAATCCCCCGAGCGTTTCTCAAATTCGCCGCCAAGGATTTCTTCCCAGTTGGGACCCTTTTCGATCTTCTGCATCCGCTTGCCGGTGATCTTTGAGCGTGGGCGCGCCGTTGGGAATGCCTTGCCTTCGGGCGCGCTTTTCAGGTGGTCGTAGTCGAAATCGAATGGCTCATAGTAGTCGTCGATTTCGGGCAGGTCGGGGTTGCCAAAGATATTGGCCAGAACCCGCCATTTGCCACCCTGACGGGGCTGGAGCTTGCCAGATTGTGTGCGTTCCCAGCCGCCCTTCCATTTGGCCTGATTTTCCCAATCCGTAGGATAACCAAGGCCGGGTTTGGTTTCGACGTTGTTAAACCATGCGTATTCAACGCCGTCACGGCTGGTCCAGACGTTTTTGCACGTCACGGAACAGGTGTGACAGCCGATGCATTTATCAAGGTTCAGCACCATGCCTATTTGTGCGCGAACTTTCATTCTGCTGCCTCCACTGCTGGGGTTGCTCCATTGTCGAGCCAGTCGACATTTTTCATTTTCCGGATCACGACGAACTCGTCGCGGTTCGAGCCGACCGTGCCGTAGTAGTTGAAGCCGTATGACTGGTGGGCATAGCCGCCGATCATATGCGTGGGCTTCATCGTGGTGCGGGTCACCGAGTTGTGGATACCGCCACGGTTGCCGGTCTTTTCGGACCCGGGTGTGTTCACGATCTTTTCCTGCGCGTGATACATAAAGGCCGTGCCTTCTTTGATCCGCTGGGACACCACGGCACGCGCAGTCAGCGCCCCGTTGATGTTATAGGCTTCGATCCAGTCGTTATCCTTGATCCCCGCCGATTTGGCGTCGACTTCGGAAATCCAGACCACCGGCCCGCCCCTGTTCAGCGTCAGCATCAGCAGGTTGTCAGTATAGGTCGAATGGATACCCCATTTCTGGTGGGGCGTGATGAAGTTGAGCACAAGCGTGTCACCATCATCGAGCACATCCGCCGTGATCGTTTTCAGATCAACAGGTGGGCGATACGACATCAGACCTTCGCCGAATGCCCGCATCCACAGGTGATCCTGATAAAGCTGTTGGCGACCCGTCAGGGTGCGCCATGGGATCAATTCGTGGACGTTGGTATAACCGGCGTTATAGCTGACCTTCTCGCTCTCAATTCCCGACCATGTTGGGCTGGAAATGATCTTGCGTGGTTGTGCTGCAATATCGCGGAAGCGGATCTTGTTGTGTTGCTCGCCTTCGGCCAGATGCGCATGCTCGCGCCCTGTGGCCTTTTCCAGTGCGTGCCACGCTTTCACGGCCACTTCGCCGTTGGTTTCCGGTGCCAGCATCAGAATGACTTCGCAGGCATCAATCGCCGTCTCGATTTTAGGGCGGCCCGCCGCAGCACCATCCAGTTGGACCCCGTTGAGGGCCGACAGGTTGTCGATCTCGGTTTGGGTGTCCCAGCTGATACCTTTGCCGCCGTTGCCCAATTTATCAAGCAATGGCCCAAGTGCTGTAAAGCGGTCGTAGATCGCCGTGTAATCGCGCTCGACAGTCACAAAGGCTGGCGCAGTTTTGCCGGGGATCAGATCGCATTCGCCCTTCTTCCAGTCCAGCACCTGATCCTGCGCGATTTCCGCAGGGGTGTCGTGCAGGATCGGCAGCAAGACAACGTCGGTTTCTTTTTCCAAATAGCCGGGGGTGATTTCTTGGAACTTCTTTGCAATCGCCTTGAATATTTCCCAGTCCGACTTGCTTTCATACGCAGGATCAACTGCCGCCTGAAGCGGGTGGATGAATGGGTGCATGTCCGATGTGTTCATGTCGTCTTTTTCGTACCAAGACGCCGTTGGCAGAACGATATCGGAATAGACGCAAGTGGTGGACATACGAAAGTCGATCGTGACCAGCAGGTCCAGTTTGCCGCGTGGTGCATCCTTGTGCCACACAGCTTCTTTGGGCAGTTGCGCGCCGTCTTGGCCCAGATCTTTGCCCATGACGCCATGATCCGTGCCCAGCAGGTGCTTGAGGAAGTATTCATGTCCCTTACCCGACGAGCCCAGCAAGTTGGAGCGCCACACAAACAGGTTGCGGGGCCAGTTGGCTGGGTTGTCAGGGTCTTCGCACGACATTTCCAGATCACCTGACTTCAGGTTCTCCGCGACATAAGCGGAAATGTCCTTGCCTGCCGCTTTGGCAGATTTAGCGACCTCAAGCGGGTTGGTTTTCAGCTGCGGCGCTGATGGCAGCCAGCCCATGCGTTCGGCACGGATGTTATAGTCGATCAGGTTGATGTCCCAGTCGCCGTCAGGTGCTGTCGGTGACAGGATTTCCTTGGCTTCCAGGGTTTCATAGCGCCACTGATCCGAATGGGCATACCATGCCGAGGTGGAGTTCATGTGCCGTGGTGGACGGCTCCAGTCCAACCCGAATGCCAGCGGCTGCCAGCCGGTCTGTGGACGTAGCTTTTCTTGGCCCACATAGTGCGCCCAGCCACCACCCGATTGACCCACGCAGCCACACATGACCAGCATGTTGATGACACCACGATAGTTCATATCCATGTGATACCAGTGGTTCATCGCGGCGCCGATGATGATCATCGACTTACCCGTGGTCTTTTCCGCGTTATCCGCAAATTCGCGGGCGACGTGGATGATCTTGTCGGCTGGAACGCCGGTGATCTTTTCAGCCCAAGCCGGTGTGCCGGGCATCTGGTCGTTGTAGTCATTCGTGACCCAATCACCACCCAGACCACGATCAAGACCGTAGTTGGCGCAGAACAGGTCGAACACAGTGGCCACGGCGATCTTTTTGCCCTTTGGCCCTTTGATCATCTTGACCGGAATGTTGCGTGTCAGGATATCGGGGTGTTCGGCGTCGGTGTTGAACTGGCCAAAGGTCTGCCCACCAAAGTATGGGAAATCAACAGCCACGACATCGTCGTGATCTTCGTCCAGAACAAGGCTCAGCTTAAGGCGCGTGTCGGCGGTGTTGGCCTTTTCTTCAAGGTTCCATTCACCATCTTCGCCCCAGCGATAGCCAACCGACCCGTTTGGCGAAACAAGGCTGTCTGACACTTCGTCAAAAGCAACCGTTTTCCATTCGGGGTTGTTCTTTTCGCCAAGCTTGCCAGCCAGATCATCAGCCCGCAAGAATCGGCCCGGCACAAGGTGGCCATCTTTTTGGTCCAGCTGCACCAGCATCGGAAAGTCGGAATATTTGCGGACATAATCCTCGAAGTATTCGGTCTGACGATCAAGGTGGAATTCGCGCAGGATCACGTGGCCAAAGGCCATTGCCAGCGCTGCATCCGTGCCCTGCTTGGCGTTCAGCCAAACATCGCCGAATTTAGCAGCTTCGGAATAGTCGGGGCAGATAACGGCGGATTTTGTGCCCTTATAGCGGGCTTCGGTATAGAAATGCGCGTCCGGTGTGCGTGTCTGGGGCACGTTGGACCCCCAGAGCAGCAGGTAACCGGCATTATACCAGTCAGCAGATTCCGGCACGTCGGTTTGTTCGCCCCAAGTCATCGGGGACGCTGGTGGCAAATCGCAATACCAGTCATAAAACGACATACATACGCCGCCCATCAGGGACAGATAACGCGAACCAGCAGCGTAGCTTACCATCGACATCGCAGGGATCGGCGAGAAGCCGAAAACGCGGTCGGGGCCGTATGTTTTTGCCGTATAGGCGTTGGCAGCGGCGGTGATTTCAGTTGCTTCGTCCCATGTGGCGCGCACAAAGCCGCCCATGCCACGGTTTTCAACATAGGACGCGCGCAAGACCGGATCGCCTTGCAGTTTTGTCCATGCTGCGATGGGTTCCATCGTTTCCCGCATTTTGCGCCAGATTTTCATCAACCTGCCACGCACCAGCGGATTTTTCACGCGGTTGGCGGAATATAGATACCAGCTGTAAGACGCGCCACGGGCACAGCCACGTGGTTCGTGGTTGGGCAGATCAGGCCGCGTGCGCGGATAATCTGTTTGCTGGGTTTCCCAAGTAACGATGCCGGATTTGACGTAAATTTTCCAGCTACATGACCCTGTGCAGTTCACACCATGGGTCGAGCGGACGACTTTGTCGTGCCGCCAGCGATTGCGATACGTATCTTCCCAATCGCGGTTTTCACGGGTCACCTGCCCGTGGCCATTTGAGAATTGCTCCAATTCCTTGGACTGGAGGAAGTTCAGTCTATCGAGCAGGTGGCTCATGTTTTTATCTCCTGAGGAAGCGGTCCCGCCCCGGCACAATCGCGGGGCGGGTGAAGGTCAATTCAGATCAAGGGTTCTTTACGTAGGCGTTTGGACGCAGGTAGAACCAGTAGTTGATCACGATGCATACGGCGTAGAAGACCGCAAAGCCGTAGAGCGCGTATTCTGGTGTCGCCGCTTTGATCTGTTCCCCGAACACTTTGGGGATGATGAAAGCACCGTAAGCAGCCACCGCAGCCGTCCAACCCAGCACAGGGCCAGCCTGCTCTTTGTTGAAAACAATTGCGATTGTGCGAAACGTGGACCCGTTGCCGATACCTGTGGCTGCGAACAGCACGAGGAACAACAACATGAACGGCACAAAGACGGTTTCCGGTGTGGCCGAAACGTAGGCTTGCTTAAGGAAGTAAGCGACGCCCAGCGCCGAGATCACCATCACGATCGACACCCACTGTGTGACGCGAGCGCCGCCCAGTTTGTCGGCCATAATGCCGCCAATGGGGCGGATCAACGCGCCAATAAACGCGCCTGTCCATGCATACATCAGCGCGGATGGGCCGTTCGGGTTGACCATGTCATGGGTCATGATGCCGTCAACTTCGATGTGTTGGAAACCAAAGACCACCTTGATAGCCAGCGCGAATGTGCCAGCAAAACCGATGAACGAACCAAAGGTCATCGTGTAGATCACGGTCATCGCCCAAGTGTGCTTGTTGCCGAAAATCTTGTACTGACGGGTCAGGTTCTGACCAACAGCACCCGGGATCAGCTTTAGCAGGAACACGGTCAGCGCGATTACAATCGGCAACGCGATCCACTTGGACACCATGAATCCGGAGCCGCCAACGTTATCTGGCAACATCAACCACAAGCCAAATGCTGCAGTGACAAAACCAACCAGTAACATGCCGGTAATGATACTGAAGGAACCAGCAGGGCTTGGGATCTCAGGTGAGACATGTTCGTCGCGGATGTTGTTCATACCCCACCAGCCCAAAACGGCCAGAGGAACAAGGAACAGCAACCAAACGTAGCCTGCGTTTTGCAGATATGTTTCCGTGCCTGCGGGGATCTTGCCGACGAATGTGCCCGACGCTTGTTGCAGCGTCATCGAGGTGCCGCCAAACATACCAAGCGTCATAACCAGTGGAATGAGGATCTGCATGGTGGTCACACCAAAGTTACCCAGACCAGCGTTCATGCCAAGCGCATAGCCCTTCATCTTTTTCGGATAAAAGAAGCTGATGTTGGACATGGAGCTTGAGAAGTTACCGCCGCCGATGCCGCTAAGGAAGGCCAAAACCTGGAACTGCCAAAGGGGGGTGTCGGGGTTGCTGAGCGCGATGCCTGCACCGAGTGCCGGGATCATCAGCAATGCGGTGGTAAAGACAATGGTGTTCCTGCCCCCCGCAATCCGAATAAAGAAGGTCGACGGTATACGCAGTGTGGCACCTGTCAGACCGGCGATCGCAGCAAGCGTGAACAGTTGCGACTGCTCAAACGCAAAGCCAAGGTTGATCATCTGAACGGTGATGATGCTCCAGTAGCCCCAGACCGCAAAGCCGACCAACAGGCTGGGAATTGAAATCCAGAGATTGCGTTTCGCAATCGCCTTACCGGTCGAGTCCCAAAATGCCTCGTCGTCCGGTGTGTAGTTTCTTAGGTCTTGTCCCATAGTGTTCTCCTCGGGTGAGGTTGCGGCCGACCATTGATTGGCCGGTCATTCATTGTTTTTTATTGGATTTTGGTTCGAATTTTCGATTCATGCGTCCGGTTGTATTCGTCCACAATCTCGATCGAGTGATGCAGTGCGGAGTTCGCTTCATCCGCGCGGTGCTGCAAGATATCCATATTGGCGGACTCAAACAGTGCCTTCTCTTCGGCTTCCCTTTCGGGCGAGAACCGGATGAACAGCGCCAAGAACGCGACTGCCGTGACGATAATACCGATAAGAAAGTATGCTTCGTCCCAGCGGCTGTTGTAGGCTTCGCTTTTTAGCAAGAACCCACCCAGCACCGCACCAGCGTTACCGCCCGCGCCAACCACACCGGCAACCGCGCCAAGTGCTTTCTTGTTGACGAACGGCACCACCGAATAAGTCGCCCCTTCCGACATCTGCGTGCAAAGCGAGAAGATGATCAATGTCGGAATGGCCAGCAATAGGATCGGCATCTGGCTGAACAACATCAGTGCAAGACCTTCGGCCAAAAGCACGATGAACAGCCATGATGTGCGGCCACGCAGCCCCCAGAGGGATGCAAAGTTATCGCCAAAGATACCGCCCAATGTACGGGCAAAGATATTCATCAGACCAAACAGTGACGCGATCAGACCAGCCGTGACAGCGGCTTCGGCCAGTGGCATGTCTTTGAAGTAGCCAAAGTAGTCGACAAAGTAGAGCGCGATTGAGCCGTTGATCAGCAGTTCGACGCCGAAACAGGCACCGTAGATCACAAACATCAGCCAGACGCGGTAGTCGGCCATGGCTTTGAAATAATCGCCCGTTACGCTTTTCTTGGAGGGCATCATGCCCTTTTCACGCAATTCCTTGAAGTTCCCGTCAGGCGCATCCTGAGTCAGAAAATAATAGGCGATGCCGATCAAGAAGGTGATGATCCCGACCAGCAGCATCGATGCGCGCCAGGCTTGTGCGTCGGTATAGTTGAAACCAACGATAAGGCCGGTAAAGATCAGCGGCATCACGATCTGCGTCACACCACCGCCCAAGTTACCCCAGCCAGCCGATGTGGCGTTGGCTGTGCCCACCACATTGGGCGCGAACATCACCGATGTATGATACTGGGTGATCACGAATGACGCCCCGATGACACCAATGGCCAAACGGAACAGCAGGAATGATGTGAAATCATCTGCAAGGCCGATACCCGCAACGGGTAGCGACCCCAGAACCAGCAGCCATGTATAGGCGAGCCTTGGCCCGATCCGGTCACAGAGCCAGCCGATAAAAAGCCGCGCAAAAATCGTCACCGCAACGGATGCGATAATGGTCCAGCCAACCTGCTCTTTCGTCAGACCCAGCTCTTCGCGCACGATGATCATCATCGGCGCGATACCGAACCATGCAAAGAAGCAAGCAAAGAACGCAAACCACGTCATGTGGAACGTTCTGATCTGCACCATCCTTACGTTAAAGAAATTCCCCCACAGCGATGTGGACTTGTTTTGAAGCTCCATCACGGCCCCTCCGTCATGGGCAGATTTGATTCTGCCGTTATAGATTGGGGTCGTGGTGCAGGCTTAGCGGGTTACTTTTCTTGATCTGGATCAAATCCAGCCTGAATCCTCGCGAAATAAATAGGTTAACTATAATTGTCATTTGAGTGCATGCGCAGCATCAAGCGCACCATCGTGATGCGTCAACTGATTGCTTGACAATTATCAAGCGAACCCTTTTGTTGGGCCGATTACAAATCGCAGAGTCGTTAGAAAAATGCCTGAGTCGTATCGCCAAGAACTCCAAAGCCTGAAGCTGTTTTCAGGGATGGAAAAGGACAATTTTGACGCGCTAATGCGCGGCGCTTATGTGCAGAATTTTCCACCGCGGATTGATTTGATCAGCGAAGGCGATGCACCCGATTTCCTGCATGTCGTGCTCGCCGGTTCAGTTGATCTTTACTGCTCTTGGAATGGCCGCGAAACCAGCATGGCGACTGTGCGGCCGGTCTCGACGTTTATTCTGGCGGCCAGTGTGCAGAACGCCCCCTATCTGATGTCAGCACGCACGCTTGAAAAAAGCCGGATTGTGCTGCTCCCGTCGGAAGATGTGCGCACGATCTTTGATCGTGACGGTGCCTTTGCCCGCGCAATCGTCGGGGAACTTGCCCAGTGTTATCGCAGCGTTGTGAAAAACACCAAAGACCTCAAGCTACGCACATCATTGGAACGACTTGCCAACTATCTACTGCGCCAAAGTGGCAGCACGGGGGCCCCGTCGTTTGAATTGAAAATGGAAAAGCGCCGCTTGGCGTCATTCCTCGGGATGACCCCGGAAAACCTGAGCCGTGCGTTCAGGGGGCTGGAACCCTACGGTGTGACCGTCACCGGTAGCCGGATCGAGATTACCGACGCGAATGACCTGACCGACTTTGCAAAGCCAAGCCGCCTAATCGACGACTACGCATCTTAGGGCAGCGGACTTACCCCGAACAGCATCGGGTGCAGCCAGATAAGGCCTGCGTAGGTCAGCACCCCAATGATCTGGCGTAACACCGTCCCCTTGGGCTTCAACGTCCCGACCTGCATTCTCGCTTCGAGATCGGCCCATTGCGCACCCATTTGACGTCTCTTGCGCCGGTCGATGATTTTCTGCCCCAGCAGGGCAAATCCGCCGAATGTCCCAAACAGGATCACATGTGCCAAATCACCATTGGCGATCATATGCACCAGCGCCCAAAGGGCCAACGACACCAGCAACGGATGCCGGAACACCGCGACAATACCGGCTATTTCGGGGTTGAACATGTCGTTGCGCGCGCCGCCCAACGAAAACGGGTTGGGCCGCCCGATTGACAGCGCCAACAGCGCAATAGCAAACGCCATAACCGCTAAACCGATAAGGTTTTGCCACAGGGCCCAATCCCACAGCGGTACATATGGCGCGCGCGATGCCGCACCAATCAGCCAGATCAGCACTCCAAGCGATAAGATGGAATAGCCCATTGTAAACCTGCGTGGTCCCAGCGTTGCTACCAATTTCGCGCGCATGGCAGGGCGCACAGGAATTGAATGGCTTAGGAAAAACGCGACGAACGCTGCAATGAATTCGAACCAACCCACCCGCCTGCCCTAAAGTTTTTTGGCAGGACGCGCGTACAGCAGCATTGGGCCATAAATTATCACAAAACCGCCCATCGCACTAATCCAGGCTATGCCGGACACGGCATAAAGCACCGGTGCCGAAGCTGGCCAAATCCCTGCCGAGACGCGTAGGAACGTGGCGGCAATGACGCCGGCATAGACCAACGACGTACCCCACCCTGCCGTCAGATCCCGCCCTGAATGGCCCAGCGTCGCGCGGCTCATGACCGCCAAGGTCATCAGGCCAACAGCACCACCCATCCACAAGTGCTGCACCGCGCCAAGCCCGGCGACGCTTGGCCATGCGATCCCGGCGGCGAGAGCCATCGCACCAAGCGGCACAAAGATATAGGCGACGTGCAACACCAGAACCAGCGGCTCGGACCATGTGCCAATGCCTGCCCAGCGGGACAGGCGGATCAGGTGCAGTACCCCCGAAAGCCCAAGCGCGACCCCTGTGGACCGCCCATCGGGCGCGACAACCCAAAGCAGCAACGCTACGAGCAAGGCCAACAATGCGACTTTATCAAAACGCTGCATCGGTGGGGCCGGCAGGCGCGTGGCACTGCGTTTGACCAACCAGTTGCGGGTGAATGACGGCACGACACGACCGCCAATTACGGCGATCATCATCAGCCCTGCGCCCAGACCAATACGCAGCCCGACACCCTGCGCCGCATATGCGCCCTGGGCGGCCTCCCAGTGAAACACGCCATTGCCAAGCGCCAGAACGCACAGCATCGCCAGTACGATCAGGTTGCGCCAGTTCTTACCCGCGATAATCTCGCGGGCGATGACGGCCGCAAGCGCCAGCGGCATCGCCAGATCCACCAGACCTACCAGCAGCGGTGGCAGTATAGCCGACACCGCAACTGCGATCCGCCCCGCGACCCAAAGACCAAACAGGCCCGCCAAGGGCCAACCGACAATCGGCAACCGTCCTGTCCAGTTGGGCACTGCGGTCAGCAGGAACCCTGCTGCCACGGCCGTCAGATATCCGAACAGAAACTCATGCGCGTGCCAAGACACAGGATCGAACGCCGTCGGCAACGTCATGTGTCCCGATAGCATTGGCACCCAAAACGCCATCGCCAGTGCCGCCCAAACAGTGGCACCCAGAAAGAACGGGCGGAACCCGTAGGTAAAAAGCGTCGGTCCACGCCATGCCCGCATTTGCTCTGCTGTGGTGGTCATCATCATGTCCTTTGATCAGATTGTAGCAGCCTTGCCAGTCTTAGCGCGCCAACACCAGATCAGCGCGCAATCCGCCCAGGCGCGCGCTGTTATTCAGGCGCAGCGCGCCACCATGATTGCGCGCAATATCGGCAACGATTGCCAGCCCCAGCCCAACGCCTGTGCCCTGATCCTGATTGCGCGCAGGGTCAAGGCGGGCAAAGGGGCGCAGAGCCTCATCGCGCTGCGCGGCTGGAATGCCGGGGCCATTGTCCTCGACGGAAAAGCGGATCGCGCGATCACTCAGCGCCAGCGACACCTCGCACCGCGTGCCATACCGCAAAGCATTGCCGATCAGGTTTTCCAACGCGCGCCGTATCGCCATCGGCCCCAACGACACCACTTGGGCTGGCTCAACACCGTCAAGCGCGCCAAGATAGGCCGCCTGCCCCATACGCTGCGCATCGGCAATAACCTGTTCCAACAGCGCAGCCGGATTAACCAGATCGGTTTCATCGCCCGCATCGCCGCGCGCAAAATCAAGGAACCCGTCAAGCAGACGCTGCATATCATCCACATCACGGATCAGGGGGGCTGCATCGTCAGGATCATCCAGCAGGCTAAGGCCAAGACGCAACCGCGTCAGTGGCGTGCGCAGATCGTGGCTGACACCCGACAGCATCATCGTGCGGGCCGCCGTCTGGCGCTCGATCCGGTTGCGCATATCCAGAAACGCCGCCCCCGCCGCACGCACTTCGGTCGCACCGGACGGTGTGTAAGGCACCACCCGTCCCTTGCCATAGTCTGACGACGCAGCAGCCAACCGCTTGATCGGGCGCAGTTGATTGCGCAGGTAAACAAAGGCGATCATCGTCAATATGACGCCCAAGACAACCATCAAGACCAGCAATTGATGCGGATTTGACGCCGACACCCGCGCGCGGGCAAATTCAACCAGCATCGTGCCGTGGCGCGTATCGAACCAAAGGGCGATGTCGCGATCATCCGGCAGGTCTACAATGCGCAGTTCTGACAGCTCCGCGCGCAGGGTCCGCATCACCACAAGCCCCGAGAAATCGTAAAACCGCCGCATATCCGCGGTTGGCATCGGCTGGGCCGGCAGGGTTATCTCTAACTCCAGCAGACCAGCAAGGGCTTGACCGTCACGCTGTGCCGTCACCAAATCAGGCGCGTTTTCAACAGCTTGCGTCAGGAATGCCAGATCAAGCTGCACCGACTGGGTCATCTGTTCGGTCACGCCCTCAAAGTGGCGCTGGATAAACACGATCGAAACCACCAACTGCAGCGAAATCACCGGCAGTAGCAGGATCAAAGCAGCGCGCCCATAAAGCGACCGCGGCATGTAATGTTTGAGCATCCCAAAGAACATGGGCTAAGGGTAGCGGGCCGGATCATGCGGGGAAAGCACGAAGCGATGCAGAGTAGCGATTTTAACCCGACCGCCGGTGCGGCCGAAAACCTTGCCGATGGGCTGCGCCGCGTGTTGGCGCCCAATCCGTCACCCATGACCTTCCGTGGAACCAACACATATCTGTTGGGCACAAGCGAGCTTGCGGTGATTGACCCCGGCCCTGATGATCCGCGCCACCTCGCGGCCCTTGTGGCGGCCATCGGTGGCGCGCGCGTATCGCAGATAATCGTCACGCATTCCCACGTGGACCACTCGCCGTTAGCGGCGCGGCTGTCACGGGTTGTCGATGCACCAATCAGTGCTTTTGGCGGGGCAACAGCCGGGCGCTCCAAGGTGATGACAGATCTGGCACTAGCGGGCCTTGTGGGCGGCGGCGAAGGGATAGATCACAGCTTTGCACCTGATCTGACGCTTGCAGATGGTGCGCGACTTAAGGGGGGTTTTGGTGAACTTGGCGTTCTGCACACGCCGGGCCATCTGGGTAACCACATTTGTCTGATCTGGGATGATCAGGTCTTTACCGGCGATCATGTGATGGGCTGGGCAAGCTCGCTTGTGTCGCCACCTGACGGGGATCTTGGGGATTTCATGACATCCTGCGCACGCCTGCGCGATGTGCCTGCACAGCGCTATCACAGCGGCCATGGCGCACCGATTGGCGCACCGCGCGAACGGCTCGACTGGCTAATCGCACATCGCGAGGGGCGCAGCGCACAAATCTTGCGTGTCTTGGGTGATACGGCGGCAACCCCTGACCAGCTGACAGCGCGGATTTATGATGATATTCCATCCGCCCTCTTGCCTGTCGCCAAGCGCAATGTCTTAGCCCATCTTATTGATCTTGCATCTAAAAATATGGTGAGCGCGACGCCACACCTTAGTCACGACGCAGTTTTCGCACTGGTCACGTAAATCAGTGCACTTTTCTGCGTTAACCCACTGGACGCACCCAAATCTGGTTGCTATACGGCCCAAGGTTTTCCGGCGTAGCTCAGCGGTAGAGCAGTTGACTGTTAATCAATTGGTCGTAGGTTCGATCCCTACCGCCGGAGCCAATTAACTAAATAAAATCAGCTGTTTAGGCGATTTGATTTGCTACGAAATCAAATCGCTTTTTTCTAGGTTCCCCCTAGGTTCGTTTTTTTGAAAAACCTCGGTATCGGGCGGTAAAACAGCCCCGCAGCCGTGCTTCCGCTGCTTTTTCGTTCTTCGCGTTCACCAGCACCCGAACCGGAATACTGTCAGGCAGGCGCACTTTCATCATCACCACATCCTTTCCCAAGTGTTCGAGGACACCCATAGAGTGACTTGATGTAGATCAGTCCAGACGGTTACCTACAAACTCAAAACTAGATTTTACTATTAGTCAGGGGCAGTTCACCGTTAGGCTGATTGCGTCCGGGCTTCCACCCAATGCCGTTATAGAGTTGGCTGCCATGTGTCCGGCAGGGGACGGTCGCCTTGCCGCAGAAGCGGGCGAATGGTTCATGGAGTTTTGCGAACGCTAGGGCAACACACTAAACCGACAGGACGGCACTTCGACCCCCAGGGGGTGTAAGGCAAATACAGGGGGAAACAAAAAAAAGAAAAAAGATGCTGAGAATAAGAAGGGTATGACGCTTGACGTAATGCATAATATCAATCTACCCACCAAGATCACAGCGCGGGGTTTTGCTTAGAAAAAGAAAAGGGTTAGGAATATGTACCTATGGACAAAATGGACAATTTAGCCATATAATGAGGGCAAAGAAAGGAGTCGTCTATGACCCGTGTTACCGCAACAGAATTTAAGAACAATATCGGTGCGTTCAGCGATGTTGCAATGAATGAGCCTGTTATCATCACCAGCCATCAGCGTGACCGTCTTGTTCTGCTATCAGCAGATGAATATCGCCGCCTCACAGCCCTGCCGCAGGCCATCACAGAGGAGGACAAGGCGCGGGTTGCCCGTGGCCTTGAGCGGCACCGCAGCACCATCATGGAGCTAGCCCAACGATGAGTGACCCAAAGTGGGTCACTCGCTCACTTGTTGAGCTTATCCATGAAGGAGTGATCGAGATCGGCGGCGGCTCGCAGGGTTTGCGCGATGCCGCCCTTTTGGAATCGGCACTTGCCCGTCCCCAAAACCTTTACGCCTACGGCGAAACGGATATTTTTCAGCTTGCGGCCAGCTATGCCGAGGGCATTGCCCGCAACCATGCGTTTATCGACGGCAACAAGCGCACAGCGTTTTTTGTGGCCAGTGATTTTCTGGAGCAAAATGGCTATGAGCTGCAAAGTGCCGTCAATCAGGAGCACGCCGACATGATGGTCGAGCTGGGGCAGGGCAAAATTAGTCGCGAGAAGGCCGCAGAGCATCTGCGCAAGTATTCAGCGCAGATCAGATAAAACTTAGGTTCTGGCGCGGCTCACAAGAGCCGTGGCGGACAGCTTCGACCCCTTGGGGCGTAAGGCAGATACAGGGGAATGCTCAGAATATGAAAGCTTTCAAACCTTGCCATTGTATTGATGTTAGGCCAAAATGTTGGTGAAGGTATCGTTTTTGAAGCGGGGAATTTTATTTGAACACATCGCTTCAAGAGAAGTTAGTATTGTCAGCTTTACTGACTGCTACCACAGCTCTTCTATACTTTGCGCTCACGCTGCCAATTATTTCCTTCGAGATAAACGGCAACTCCATTGTTGATGTGATCCGTGGAGTTGCTCCGTCGATGAACGACCTTACCAACGAGGACATTTTTTTGTTGGCGGAGGCGTTCCTTGAAACTGATTTAAGCGGCTACCGCAGCTTAGAGGCATACAGCGTTATAGGTGGAGCCAACAGGCTGTGGGGGCTGGAGAATTATTTTCCTGCCATCCTCATCGTTTTGTTCTCTGTTGTATTCCCGATAGTGAAACTTGCAATCACATGGTTGGTTGCTTTTCGTGGACAGCCTCAAAATCTCAACAAAATCATGACAGCGGTACATAGAGTTTCCATGCTAGACGTTTTTGTCGTGTCCGTGATCGTGTTCGTGATCTCACGGTCAGCAGGGTATGAGGTGTCGTTTGGTATCGGGTTCTACGTCTTTGTGACCTATTTTTTCATACATCTAATCACGAGTGCTTTTGTTGCTCGTGTCACTTCACATGCTGCACTCGCAAAGGGGTAGAATATGACGTTTTGGCTGGGCAGGTTTTTCAGATCGTTTTTGGTGGTTGTATCGTTGCTCACCGCGTCTTTACCAACGTTGGGCAACGCCCAGAGCGCCGTAGAAAGGCTATTTGGTGTCAATGAAGTCAGGACGCAGGAACTTACACCTTACTGGAGCGAAGGACTGCACACCCTTTTGGAAATTTTTTGCACCAACTTGCGGTGTAAAGCCGAGCGCTCAGATGATGATACCCACTATATCTTCGACCTCGCAGATGTAGAATTGCCCTTTTCTGAATTTGGTGAAGAGTCTGACATCGTCGTTCAGATTGAGAGCATTCGTGTCGCAATCAGCAAAGACGGTCTGCGTGACTTCAATGGATTTCCAGCCAATGCCGATATTACGATTTCGGGCATCACGTTGAACGATGACGGCATCCTCGAAATAGCGGCAGCAATTTTCGAAGATGATCCACGTATACAGAGATTGATCGCCAGAGAGATTGCGAAAGAAAGCCTTTCATTCACGGCATCTTTACGCCGTGGAGAAGGGCACTACAGATTTGATTTTTCAATAGAGCTGCTATCTGGTGATAGGATAAGTGGTTCTCTAACCGCATTGGCCACAACTCCTATTTTTACGTATTTGGTGACGGATAATATTTTGGCCGAAGACTTAAATGATATTGAAGATCAAGCAGTTAGAGGGGCGTTGCTCTACGACAGCATATCATGGGGCAAGGTGGTGGAGGTGCCTGTACGAGACGCATCCGTAACACTCACCGAAGTAACGCTTTTAGACAAAATATTTGGTCCATTTTTGATTGAGCGAAGAAGTGATGGAGAACGTGCGTTCTGGGAAAAAGTAGAGGTTTTTGCAGTGCCGATATCCCAAATTCTTGCAGAATCAACGAGGGTGGATGGTGATGCAGAAGACATACTTGGTATCGTAAATTTCTTCTCTAACTGGCGATCTAAGCAAGGGACTATGGAAGTTTCCATTGCTTCATTAGGTTCAGATGATCTGCTTGCTGACATAGATCAGACTGGTTTTAACCCAGAAGGTGAAAATGTTTGCAGTGCAGAAGCGCTTTCTTTGCCTGCTATTTTGGCAGGTTTTGGCGTGGTGCTGCCATACTTACCTGGTTTTGAAGAATTTTTGGATGAAGTAGGCTTTCAAAATTTAGCCCGAAATGAAGAATTCATTGAGGAATTGAGCGGCGATATCGATAAGATCATGGTGTCTATTTTGACGGACGTTAGCTGTCGTACGGGTATGCTGAGTTTTACTTATCAAGCTGGCGAGCAGGACTGATTAACTTCTGTATGGGTTTTTATCCGCTACCTCGTCCCACCGCTTGCGCTTGAAGTAAGGCACCAGCCGCGCTTTTTTATCGGGCTACCCATCGCATCTATGATGATGATTTTCCGCCGCTTGGCTCGCCCCGCACCT
>ERZ888423.1406-NODE-1406-length-20748-cov-23.880684_pt1 | contig 20748 bp, 22 predicted proteins | sample MGYA00520523_ERZ888423 | MGnify/ENA primary metagenome ERZ888423 (study PRJEB32303, sample SAMEA104408611) | aquatic metagenome | biome: Brackish water; feature: Pelagic; material: water | place: Baltic Sea | collected 2014-06-08T10:24:00 | depth 30,27 m ...
TTGCCATTTGTTTCTCCTTTATATAATGCCATACAAGTATTTATGCATACTACTATAATAACGCCTTGTTATGGATTTGTCAAGTTAAATGGCTCTTAAATTGTCTCTGAGAAATATTCTGCTACTCTGATACATCTTGACACTATAACAACAGAAAAAAGCACAATCGCTTGTTTAGGCACATTGCAGTCCGTTGCTTTCGTGGTTAAATGCTGGGTTGGTGTTTTAGGTAAAAAAAATGCCTACCTTAACACTCTTTAGGGTGTTTTGTGTAAGCAATAAAACCTTGTGGGTTTTTGTTCTTTAAGCTATGTCGTAACTGTTAAGAATGTGTGTAACGGAGTATTAACGGAGATCAAATGGCATTATGATACAAGAAAGGTAAGTGACAGCCTACCAACTCCGTTACACACAATTATTTATCTTTTTTCTCTTTTAGTGCTTGTTTATTGAGTCTTTCTTTTTCTCTAACATAGGTGTTGAGTTCTAAGTAAGTCAAACAGTATTCTTTTGTTATAGGATGTCTGTATAGTTTGCAATTCACACAATGTTCACGCCAATGCGGCCAAGGTGTGTGTACACGCCTTAATATAGTTTGTCTATCTGTTACTGTTTTACTGCAATCTGTGCATTGCTGAGGCAGTTGAGTTATGTTGATTAACACTTTTGGAATAGTATCATTTGCCAACTCACCATTCCAGTCATCTCCCCAATGTGGACCACTGTGCTTTCTATGTTCAAAATTTAATAGTTTTAATATGTCTTCTGGAATGTGTTTCATGCAGATATTTAATGTACTGCATATTTTGGTTGTATTAACCTGGCATTGAGCTTATAATAGTAGCCACTGCACCAATAAGAGCAACTATGATAGTTACCACTGCTCCAACTACTACCTTTAGGGTTGCAGCGTTGCCTTTGTTGATGTCTGAGTGTAGTGCATCAATCTTAGCTTCAACTTTAGTTAAGCGATTATCTAAACTATCATACCTTATAGCACATAAATCAACGTGGGCTTCAAGACTTTGTTTTTCGTGTTCTGTAGTATTGATAGCCATTAACATTCCTTATGTTGCACTTATTGCCGTGCCAAGACTAATACGCAACCAGTCTGTTCCGTCATTAACTGCAATACAAGGATCACCTGCGTCACCATCACTAACAAATGCTAGATCTCCTGCTGCTGTAGATACTACAGCTTCAAGTTGATCTGTTGTAAAGATCTGTAAGCGTAGTACATCTTCAATCTTTACAAAGCCGTCTGTGGGTGCAAGTGTTAGTATTCCTGTAGGTGCAATACTGCTGGGTATTTGACTCCCTGGGATTGACCCGCCGCTGTTTAACAATGCAACACCGTCAGCCACACCAGCACCTGCAATAATAATATTCAGTGCTTGTACAGCTTGCAGTATTTGTACTCTTGCTGCTGCTGGACTATCGCTGTCTGAGTCCAAGTTAGTTGTTACAATGTCTACATTTGGGAACGCCATGTTATCTTTCCTTTTCTATATTTAGTATTACTAAAATTTTCACTATGTTTTTACCTGAATAACAGGTTGTTGCCCAGCATATACTGTTCTGGATATACTTCTGCAACTATATCAACTGTTGCGTCACGAGGTACATTATCTACGCCTACCAGTGCAATCTGTGGTGTTGCATTGCTTTTGTCTATGATGCGGGGAATAAGTGTGTTGCTGGTAGGATAGTCAGTTGCAAACACTTCAAGTGTAAAATTAGTTAGATCGTGTACACTCACCTGCATGTTTGCAATCCTACTAAAGTTTCTAGGAAACACCAATGTTCTTGCTGCTGTTGTACCTGACAGTGTTGAGGTATCAACATCATTAAGTCTTACCTGTAGTGTTTTATTAATTGCTCTTGTGCTGATAGCATACAGCTCTGGCAATTGACTTGCACTTGTAACAGTTGCATACACCATAACATACTGTCCGTAAAAGGCACTAATGTTGGTGTCTCCTGGGGCAATTGAAGTAACAGTTTCTTCACCTGCAAACGCACCTGTTGAGCTTACATATATGTCATATGCAACTTCGCCCAATGCATCTGTTTGTACTTCTAGATTAAACCAGCCCACTTCACCAAGGTCTAGTATATCTGCACCCCAGCTGAGTTCATCTGCAAGTTTATTCCAGTTACCAGCATCAGTCCAAGTATTGCCCATCTCTGTCCAAGTAGTAGCAGCAGCAGGTTGTATAATATTAAGCTCGTAGTTCCATGTAGCGTTGTTGTCTGGTAGTGCCATAATATTTCCTTAAGCTATTGTATAACCGTCTGCAGGTGTAGGGTATGTAAATGTTAGCGGCGTACGACCTACTGTCATATCTACTAGATTTGCAAGCGATACATTACTCCTTTGATCAGTTAAATCTATGTTAGTTAATGCAACTTCTGTAGGGTAAGCATTTTTTAATCCATCAATACTCTTTGTTAAAGGTACTTTGGTTATCTCTGGTAATAGTAACCCCTGAGTACTAGTTAAGGTGGTGGTTTTAACCACTAACAAGTATTCAAACTTTCTAGTGTTGGGGTTTGCAAGCGGCTTGTTTGTTGCCCATAAGCTACTGGTCACGCCCTGAGAGCTATACTCTGCACTGTCTATGGGCAAACGCAGGTTTATAACTATAGTTTTACTTGCATCTGTATATACTAATTCAAGTTTCTCCCACTTGCCTTTAACGCCGCTTTGTAGATTATTTGTTCTACGATATACTATTAAACGCTGGAATGTTGGAATATGGCTGTAGTTGTATTCAAGTCTATAATAACTTAGATGAGCCTTTGCTCCGCTTGAATCTGCTTGCACTCTACTCCAACCCTTTACTTGTATAACAGGATTTGTAACAACAGGCAATGCTTCATTGATTTGACTTAGTGCTGTTGCAGTAGGTATTGACTTAAAGCCCAATACTTCCCACCAATTAACATAAGTGCCATCTGCATTTAGGTTCGTGTTGATTGCACCCTTACCAGCCCAACAGTTGGTAGCTTCAACCTTTTCACCGTTGTATATTACTAGAGCAACCAATATGTATTCATATTTTTGGTTAAAGGATATAGGTTGTTTAATAATATATCTACCGTACGCATCTTTGGTAATAGGACTAAAGTCTCTTAGAGAATATGCACCTGAGGCACCTGATTCAATGTTTCTAGTGTATAATCTTAAGCCAAGGAATTCATTGCTAGGATCATTTGGAGGTCTAATAACAAAGCCTATGCCTGGCACTGGACTTGTAAATGCAAGACTGTAGCTGGTATCAACACTAATTGTAAAAGTCCTTGAATCAACCACTGCGTCTTTAGGTGCGTTATCAACAGTGATAAAGGTGTAGGCCGTAATATCTTCACGCCCTTGTGCTTGAGGAGTAACACCATAAAAGATGTTATAGCTGGTTGCAGCAAAGGCGTTAAGTTCAACATCACAGTTCATTACTCTGTATTGTGTTTTAGCAACTGTAGCATCTGTATAACGGAAGCGTATGATAAAGTCATACTTGTCTGGTTGCCCTGGTGTTCCTAAACTTATACTCAGCGGATTGATTGTGTAACTTGCACCTTCAACATAGTCACTGCCAAAGTCTTGTCTTGTGTAACTCCAGTAGGTTGCAGTAGAGGCTTTGTAATAGATGTCAAAGCCTGCAATATTGCCGTTGATGCTGGCATTCAATATGTCTTGTGTAAAAGTAAGGCTGATATTTCGCGGCGTGCTGCTTACAACTGGACTTGCTTCAATTTTACTAAAGAATGTATTTCTAGCATTAGGTGCTGGTGTTTCATTTAGTGTCCAACCTGCACCAGCAGTTTCTTGATAGTCAACAGGATCAATACTTCCGCTGGCTTTATGAGTAAAGTTGATACTTCCAACAAACTTACTGCTTTCACCTGAGGTATACTTTACACGAGTTTTAACACTGTAGGTTTGTCCTACAATTAAGTTATTGATTGTTACATAGATGTTTTTATTAGCACCTGGCTTGTCAAGATTTTCAAGTCTACTCCACGCTATTTCACTTGCAACATTACGCTTGTACCATATATCAATACCTTTGTACAAACTACTTTGAGGTTGAGCAAAGCGTAGTATTGCAGCATTGTTACTAAAGGTTAAGTTATCAATTGTAACATAATCAGTAGGCTCCAACACAGGTGGTGGAGGTGGAGGTGGATTATTAATTATTGGAGCAACAGGATCTTCTGGTAGTGGCTGGCTTGGTGGCGGATGTGATACAGGATCTTCAATAATAGGGTCTTCTGTAATAGGATCTACAGGTACTACTACAGTAGTAGGCGGAACTATCCCAATAGGAGGTGCTGTAATTACTACATCGTTAGGATAATAAATTGTAGCACCTTTAGGAATGTATGTACTTGACACTTTGTCTATTTCGCCTACTCTAGTATGCGGATAGATAAAGTCTGGGTTACGCACAGCACCAATTTCAAATGTAAAGTTGTTATTAAGTTTGATACTCACAATACGCCATGGAATCGCCCCCGCATTAGGATCAGTGCCAAACTTCAATATGTTTGCATCAATATATACATTATCACCTGGTTCTAGTTCCAAACAGCTAGAGTCGCCTGAGAAACTAACTGTATCTTGATAACGACTCTTATTAAACACCAATCTTGCCATATCTTTTGCAATAGCGTAATTAGTAAGTCCTGAGAAAGTAATCTCAGTCTTATTTTCACGCCCACCGTCTACTGCAATAAAGGTTTGTCTTTCTGTTTCTGTTTCTGGATAGACTACTTGTTGCACACTCCACTTCTGGTCTGGATCAACATAGTTAATAACAACATGATTGTATTTGCTATTTCTATCAATACCTGTGTAGGTAATGTTGCCTGTTAGATTATCTTTTGTAAATGTTTTTACAATAGTTGCAACACCTGATGTAATATCATTAGGGTCACCTGCATCTTCAATCTTAAGTTTATACTTGCCTTGCACATAGGGTAGATAGGCTCTAAAGTTTGCAAGTAAGATTTTAGTATTATTAAACAGTGTTTGTCCTGTATCAAGTACTGTATTAGTTGTAAGGATAGGTCCTGTTATACCTGTTATGTAAGTTACAGTTTGATTTGCTTTTTGAGCAGCAGTACGGAAGCTGCCCCACTCTATTTCGCCGTTGCTTAATCCTTTACCGTAGCGTGGATTACGCAAGTAGTCAAGTAGTATTTCTGCAGGGTTAATTGAATAACGCTCTGTATATCCTGCACCGCCGTAGGTAACAGATTCGCTTGCTGAGGTTGTTAGTGCTGCAACTCTACGCCCAAGCATACTAATTTGTACAACAGGAATGCCTCCACCAAACGGATTATTATCTGCATCGTCTTGCGTAATAACTTCTTTCCACTCATAGCGAGCAAACAATACTGCAAGTCCGTTGTGATGCATTGTTGTTTTCCAACTTGGAGCATCTGCTAATATACTGCGTGTGCCTACTGGGCTATCACTTGGATTTGCATAAAAGGTTCCTGGGAACCACTGTAGTTTTACTCTGCCACTATATTTGCCTTCTGCAACATCAACAGTTTGTCCAGCGTTTAGATTAGCAATAATACCTGCTGGCAGTTGATTGTCATCAAGGAATATTTCACGCAGTCCTTCAACAGTGCCTTCTGCAAATGTGTATGCTACCCATAGATACTTGTTTTCTGTTGACCCTGTTTCTGCGTAAGTTACTGCACCTGCAAGTTTTCTATAACCATACACAACAGGAATACTAATATTAGATCCCTGCTGTTGTATAAGGATGCCCTGTTGTCGTGCTGCTTCGCTTGCATCATCAACTCCTCCAGGACTACCAAATAGACTTAAGAACGGGCTAGCTACAAAGTCTATTACTGCACTTATTACATTGCCAATTGCTTTAACTACGCTCTTAACAACATTAACTATACCTTTTACAATACCTTTGACTGCTTTTACTATAAAACTCATTCTTCAATCTCCTTAGACATCCATACACCTGGAGTAAAGCCAAAGTGTGAGTAAATCTTTTGTGTGCGTTCTGGGTTGATGCCTATATCACCTGCTGTAATTTTAGTACATCCTAAAGTCTTTGCCCACTGTTGAACACTATTTAATAACAGCCTAAAGTTGTCCATATTGCGATGACTGTCTAACAAATATATCATATCAATGTGTGCTGTAAATATTTTGTTATTCCAAGGAACACTTGTAATGCACCCTGACACAAGTCCAACTGGACGCTGTCCATCATATGCATTAAACCAGCAGTACTCATAGTGACTGTTGTAGAGCCTAATAGTGCTTAACACACTGTCTGAGTCATACTGCTCTTCAATCTCTGGCAAACTCTGTATTGCTTCATCTCTGTAATAACCAAATAGATTGACTGTAACATCAATCTCCTGAGGCTGCATTTTGCGTACTAACATATTAACTTAATCTTCCCCATAGGAACTCTGTTTGCCCAACAAACCCGCTCTTTTCAAAAGCAGTATCAACATTTGAACCTTGGTACAGCCAGTTACTGCCGTTGGTAGTGCGTCTGCCTGCTGTGCGTTCAAAGTCTGCAAACAGTGTTGAGCAGTCAATGCTTATTGATGCACTGTTGCTAGTTTCAACTATACTTACATTAAAGATTTGTCCGTCAAATACAATTATGGGTGCAACTACAATGTCAAGTGTATCGCTGTTCATATCAAGGAACGCTTTGCGTATTCTAACACGCTTGCCTTCAACATCCTTGTCTACAAATCTATCAACCATACCTTGACCTAGGGCACTTAGATAGATTGAGAACTTACCAACCTTAACATCAAACTCTTCTGACACTGTTGAGTAACCAATAAAGTCACCTTGGGCTTCATATACATTGCCACCTTCAACTAAATCTATACCGCCACTGCACATATACAAGTAGTCTGGATCGCCGTTAGCATCTGTAATATACAATTCAAGCATATCAACGCAGATAAACCTGTCTCTATAAAACTCATTCCTTAAGGCTGTTTCATAAGTCTTCATTTACCACACCTCACGCATGTCAAGACTCATTGTGCTGATGCCGCCTATACCCACACTGTATTGTTGTACTTCATTTTCTAATACTACTGTAAAAGGAACAGCGTTATAAACAATAGCAGTGCCATTGGGCACATCTTCAACAGTTCTACCACTAAATTTAAGTGTGCCTGTGGTGTAGTTTTCTGTACACATATACACCTTGCCGTGATTAGCAAACTTAAAGAAGTCACCTGCATTAAGGAACTGTCCTGAGGTTACAGCGGATATTGCAACAACATTACTTCCACGAGCAGTTGCTCCACTTGTAGTAACAGCACCAGTAGTTGTACCATCTTTGATGTAACTATTTTTACTATAACTTATGTTGGGCAATGCAATCTGAAAGCTCTCTAGTCCTGCATATTGTGCAGCTACAAAGCCTAGTATTGAGCCCATATCAACTTCTCTTACATTAGGAAATTTAACAGTAAAAGTGTAAAAGCTGTGTCCCATACCTACTCTGCGTCTTTTGCCACTTATTGTGTCACTGGTTAGCGTAGGAGTGTTTACATTAAAGTTAACAGCTTCAAAGCTAGGGCTTGTTGGGAATGTACCACTCATTATATCATACTCCTTGATCCGCGTTCTAGTGCAGCATCTGATATCATCTGAGTTATCATACCGCGTCTTTGTAGCAGCAACTCATCAAATCCTGATGCATCATTTGTTTGTATTGTAAAGTTAACATTAGTAACTCCACCACCTATATCACTGTTGCGAGTGATAGCACCAGTAGATGCTGGTGTAAATATCTCTGGACCGTTTTCACCAACCATATATGGTGTATTGCCCATAACAGGACCACCAAGTGCTCTACCACTGTATGTTTGACTTCTGATTTGACTTACTTGTACCATACCAGCAGCAACAGCACCTGCAGCAGCAATAAGTCCAAAGGGGAACGGATAAGTTGCAAGTGCTTTAGTAGCAGCCATATAAGTGTTCATAATAGCGTTTGCTATGTTAAACGCTTTTGCAAGTTCAAACGCTTTCTTGTTCTCTCTGCCTAGTGCATCAAATACTGTTGCACTCTGTTCAATTGCCCACTGTGCTTTTTCTGTATCGCTTTTCTTTTCAAACTCTACTCTATCGTCAATAACACCTTCAAGTCTTTCTTGACCACCAATGTTTTGCAGGATTTCTTTTTCTCTTGCACTCATTTGAAAGCCTATAAGTTCTGATATTGCACCTTTTTCTTTTGCAATTTTTTCCATCTTACGGCGAAGAGCATTTGTTTCTAACTCATCAAGACGTTTTATATAGTCTGACTGCATCTTAAACTTTTCTTCTTCTGCACTTAACAACAAGATTCTGTTATTGCTGATTAAGTCGCCTCTATATTCATAATATTTCAAATCTGCAGTTTGAAGTTTAATATTAGCTTTCAAACTTGCTTCAACTAGTTCTATATTCTTTATTAACTCTGCTGGATCTACATAGTTAATAGATTTTGCAAATTCCTTAAAAGCAGCACTTGCTTTTTGTGTTTCTGTTGCAGTGCTGCCCATTGCAGCAGCTATTTCTTCGCCTGTTGAAGCAACATTATTTCCTGCTTGATCTACAGCAACTAGACTATCATACAATGCCTTTTGCTTTGTTTCTGCTGTATCATAAGTAACACCTGCAGCATCCCAAGTGGCTTTAAGCTCTGCTAATGCTGCATTAGAGTTAGATATTGCAGATTGCATTAACTCTGAATTACTAATATAATCTTTACCAGCTTCAACTGCAATGTCAACTTTTTCTGCAACATAATTAAATCCCTCTACTGCAAGGTCTCCAATTGCTGCTCTAACATCTTTTGCTTTTGCTTCAATAGGATCCATTAGACCTGTAAAATCTGCAACAGCATTATAACCACTAATTATACTATCAACGAATCCATCAAATTTATCTGTTAGGAATTTCATAATTTTACCTAGTGAATTCTTAAAGTAGTTGCCAACAGATTCCGCCATTTTACCTAAAGTCTTCATCACTGCTGTTACTTGAGCAAAAGTTCTACCAAGACCGTTTTCCATTGACAGGTAAGTGATTAAACTTGCCACACCTACTGCTAATAGTCCAAAAGGATTACGCATCATTGCAAGTGTTAGTGCCTTAAAGCCTGCAATCACACTTTGTATTACCTTGAGTAATCCAGCACCACCAAGTACTGCTATTGCAACTTTTGCACCTTCTAGGAATCCATTAAGACTAAAATTAGTTTCTTTAATAAAGTTTGATAACTTAAAGATTGCAAATCCTAGTTTTTCACCAATTACAGTTGCTAACGGTGTTGCCTGACCTAACAAATCTGTAAAAGTTTTTACTAGTTCTGTGGCTGCTGTTCTAAATCCGCCTTCACCAAACGCTTTAGTAACTTGATCTGCTCTATCCTGTAGGTTACTTAATGCACCACTTAGTGTTTTAGCACGGTTTTCAATACCTTTACCGTATGCAGCACCTTCAGCACCAAGTTCTTTAACCTTTTGTATAACACCGTCGTAGTCTTTTGCAGTGCCTAAAAGAGTATTACCTAAACGCACGGCATAACCGTCTTGTTCTTGTGTTACCTTAATACCAAACTCTTTTAAGCGTTCAAACTCACCAGTTGCAGCGTCTGCTACAGCTTCTGCAAGTTGAGTAAAGTTTTTACCGTTAGCTGCCGCGACATTACCAAACTGCTTTAAGCTGTCTGTTGTTGCGTCAATACCAGTGCGTTTTAAGATAACAAACGCACTGGTTACTTCATCAATAGTAAAAGGAGTTGAGCTTGCAAACTTCTCTATTTCACCTAGTGCAACACTTGCAAGTCTTGCACTACCTGTTACAGTTGTAAGTTGAGCGTTTAAGTCTTCAAACTTTCTAACAGTATTAACAAGATTTCTTGCTAACCCAGCACCACCAATAGCAGCTAATGCTCCTGTAGCAAGTCCTAATACTTTGCCAACATTAAGGCTAGAGCGTTCTAAATTACCTAGGCTTCTGTCAATACGGTTAATGCCTTTAAGGGCTCCGTTGACATCAGCACCAATTCTAATTGTACCTTCCACTGCTATCTCCTTCTGCTTGCCAGCTTGTTAGCATCTTGTTCTATTTTGTAAAAAGCAGCCCAACCAGTAAACTCAGCCAAGCTCATTTCTAATACATCACTAACTTTGAGACCCAGATCCTTTGCTAATCTATAAGCAAACAAGAGATCTGGATCTCCTTTTAGTTTTTTACTACAGTTTCCACGTCTGGCTCGTTATTTGCGTTGTTCATTTCACCAACTACTCTGATTATAAGTGTTGGATCTACTTCATTAAGGAACACTTGTTTGTCGCCTGGGCTAAACATTTTAGTTCCATCTTCATTACGAGCTTTCATCAATAGTGTTTCCACTAATGCTTCAACTGTTTTACCTTTTTGTGCTAATTCAATTAGCTTACCTTCTTCACTCAGCGTATTACTCGCTTTGTAAAAGATTTTCAAATCCCATTCTTCAACATTGATACTTGACATTTCACCTGATATCTTGTTGCGGAAGTGGGCGGTTACCTTTTCTAATGCTTTACTCATTTGATTTTTCCTTTTAGAGTTGATAATGTAGGACCAATAATACCCCTTGGTGCCTGCCTGGATGCCCCCGCTTCTAACCGTCCTATCCAAGGAACACGGTTAGCTACTTCAAAGTCAGCTTTGCTAACTTGTTTTGTCCATTGGCGTTTAGTATAGCCAGTCCTTACAGGTGTTTTAGATGCCGCTACCTTAATAGTTTCATCTGCTACTTGGCTGATGGTCATCTGCAGAGTCTTTGCCAACCCTGCACTAATAACATCTGCCCCTGTAAAGACTATACTTGCCATGGATTATGCTGCTGTGTAAGCCAATTGACCGTCACCTTGGAAGGAAACGCTTGCTTCAATTAAGCCGTCCATTGAGCTGGATATTGAGTAACCAGTGATATGGATGTTGCCACCCCAGTATGCACCAGTTCCTTCTGGATATACTTTCAATGCAACACTTGCATCACCTACATCACCATTGACTAGACCGTCAAGATCCGCAGTTGTGAAGTGAGTTATTTCAAAGTATACATCACAGCTTCCTGAGAAACTACTTAAACCCTTGGTGTAAGTTCTACCACTATTAGCACCAGACATAGTTGTTGTTTCAATTGTATCAGTTGTCATTTCAATTGAATAGTTGCGAACCTCTGCGATATTTACACTACCAACAGAGATGACACCCGCATTTCCTACTAAAGCACTATTAGACATTTAATTCTCCTTTTAATGTTGCTTCTTTAATGTCACCCTGTTCTGAGTCGTCAACGACTACAACGGCGGGTGTTTCCTCCGTATTCTTTTTAGGCATTGTAAGCACAGCTTTCACTGCCACTTCCTTACCTACTAGTTGCCAACCGTTAGATATATGACGAGCAACTTGCTCATCTCTAACTTCCCTTGTTAACAACCCTCTAGTTACAGTTTTCATGATAATTTCCCCCACGCTCCACTATTAAGGATTAAGACGCCTGTAGACATAGCCTACTTCTAGCGTCACTAATATTTCTGCCAATGGGGGTAGTCTATCTACTACTTCCACTGTTCTAACTAAACTATCTTTTACACCTGCACTGTACAGTTCCCTGTAGCGATCGCTTTCAAGTGCTACTTCAATAGCGTTAATTAGGTCATTGCGGGCTGTGTCAAGTTCTTTGCCTCTTACAAATCCGCGAATGTTGAATGTCATTGTGCCCTGCTTGATGCCGTTGACACCCATAGTTAATAGCTCACGCTCTTCTTGAGCGAAGCCAACTAATATTGCAGGGAATTGTGTTATTGCTAGTTTGTCAACTTCAAACGGCTCACGAGTGACAAGTACTGGACGAGGACTGTCTATCTCTTTAAGAGCAGCAATAATGTTTACTACTACATCGTCTCTAATGCTCATCTGCGTAACCTTAAAGATACAACTGCTGCTGACTCTGAACTGTCAACGGTTCCATCATCATCTAGATCGTACTGCACACCTTCACGCAACACCAAGTCCATCTCATGTTCAAAGCGTCCGCTGTAATATTTCATCATTACAGTAAACTTGTCTTCTTCTGGAGTAAATTGTGTTAGTTTGGGTGCTATGTGATAAGCAAGTGCGTGATACACTGTTGCTTGAGTAAGTTGTGTGGGATCTAATAATGTTGCATCAAACTCTGCGTTTGTAGCCTGACGCTTGCGGTAGGTCTGGAACCAGCGTACTTTAAGGATGCGATTTATTTCTGTTTCACTGCGAGCTAATTCTGCGTCCCAGTCTAAAACACCATAATCTGTAATGGTTGGTTCAACGATCAACAGATCGTCAATAGATGCATATGACATTGTGAGTCCTTCTCCTAATTGTAAGCTAGTCCTTCTAGCAATTGTATTTAGCAAATAGCAAATTCAGCATAAGGAAACGCCCCCAAACGGCAAAGTCTGAGGGCGTTCTTTTGGTGATGTAGTATGTCAAGTACTACATCTTTATTTACCCGCTAATTATGGGTTGACTAGTGAGCTGTCTGATGTAATAGCAACGCCATAACCATCATACAATTCGCCAACACCAAAGTGTGCTGATGCAACAATGTCGTCACCAACGAAACTAGCACGACGCTGTGTTTCAATCATGATGTCGCCAATCATAGCAAGTCCTAGTGCGTCACGGTGGAATACTGCACCAACGTAATCACCAGCAGTGCCAGTGTCAGCAATGTTGCTTGATTCAAATACTGGAACACCAAATAGTGAACCAACATATCCGCTAGCCATTGCTTCATTCTGGATGATACCAGCATTTGGGTTAACCCATGTATTGGTTAAACTTGATTTCAAGTCATAAGCAACATAAGGGTGTACCACGCAAGCCAATGCATCACCTGGAACTGCGTTTGCACGTAGTTTTGCAACTGCTTCTGCAATTACAGCAGCAGTCAACGGAGCTGCGGCACCACCAGCAGTTAAGCCAGTAAAGCCTGCGAATAGAGCAAGTAGGTCTTGATCCATTTTCTTTGCAATTGCTTCACCAAATAGTCTGCCCATATCTGCCACAACATTGCTTGCAGCACTTGCACGGATCAAGTCAGTGATAAGTGTACGAACAGCAACAGTTGAAACAGTTAGTGTTGCACCGTTTGTTGATACTGCGGTGTTGCTTGCTTCATTACCTTCTGTCAATGCAGCAGCAGTCTGTACTGGGTAGATAGGTACAGTGATAGTCTTACCTGAACCAGCAGGTAGGCTAAAGTTTTTAACGAGTCCACGCATAATGGAACGCTCGTTTGCAACGAACATTGCTTCAGCAGTAATTGCTGGTAGCAGGTCGTTTAGGGTAGTAGATGTAGATCCAGCCATAATAATTCTCCTTGTAAATTAGGCTTAAAAGCCGTTTGTTTTACGATATTCTGCGTAAACTGCACGGTCTTGTTTGTTGCTCATATCCAACTTGGTTATGTCAACTTTCCTGCTTTGTCCGCCTGTAGAGATATTAGTTTTAGTATTTGTTGTTGAGGCTGTAGGTTGTACAAAGTGCGGATTAACAGTTAGGAATTCTTGAACTAAATCATCAACCCCAAGTGCAGCACCACTATCATTGTATCTTACATTGCCTGTAGTATCAACTACTTCAACATCGCCTTCTGAATTAAGTCTTACATTAGTTGCTAATAGTGACTTAACTTGTTCTGGAGCTACTGCTCTAAACTTCGCTGCCGCATTTAACAATGGTGTATTCACCTTGTATTCCTTAATAATACTATCTCTCTTTTGGATTTCAGCATCCTTTTTGGCCGCTAATTCACTTAAGGTTTTTTCAAATTCACCACGCTTGAGTTGATCCTGTGTACGCTTTGTTTCAGCATCACTTCTCATCTGACGTAGTTCATCTGGGTCACCTAAGTCCTCGTATGGCTTTAGTAGTTTCTTCTGAAGACTGCCTTTCATGCGAGCCATCATATTATCTACTTCTTCCTGAGAATATGTTTTAGTTGCCGTAGCCTGATTTTCAGTTATATCACTTGCGGGATCAGTTCCCATATCTATCGCCAATGTATTGTCTGACATTGTAGCATCGCCTCCTATTGAGTTTGTTTTGTAAAGTTATTTATGCATTGCATAAAAGATCTTCATTTTTTCTTGGGTTTTGGGGGTTTTGGCATAGATATTCCTGCTTCTATGCTCATACCCTTGTTAAAACTTCTTGAGTATGGTGAGAATTTTACACCACTGGTCCTTGCATAACTGGCTCCTGCCCTGTGTCCGCCGCAGCCTGCTGTTTTACAAGGACTACCTTTATATGTAGGACCTTTTGCCATTAGTAGCCCTTCTTTTTACCAGTGCCTTTGCCTTTACCTTTTTTCTTGCCGTAAGCCATGATTATTCTCCTTGTTCTAAATAGCCTTGAGCAACTAAGTCAAGGTGTTGTTGTGGTGTAGTTACCACTGTGATATTACCACTAACTGGATCTATCATATTGTGTATTTCAAATTCAACAGATTCTGGCATTTCTTCTTCTTCGCCCATCCATTCTAGTATGCGTTGATCAATCTTACGGAACACCATTGCATCAGTAGCAGTTTCTTTTGCTATTTTAAGTTTTGCAATCTCACCCATATCATCTTTAACATTAAAGCTGTCTGGGTAGTCAATATAACCGTTCCACACTGTACCTTGATACATTGCATACAGTTTCCATATTTGTTCTTCTGCAAGTTCTAGGTTATCTGCCTTTTCACTTAAACGGGCATTTAACATTTGAAACTCTTGTTCTTGTGCAACGCCGCTCATGCGTCTTGCTTCTGTTCCTCTCACAGCACCAATGTTAGCCATCTTGTCAATAGCATCAACACTTGCTTGTATTGACATATAGATTTGATTGATGTCTGTGCTTACATCTAATAGATAAGGTTTAAGTTGAGGATCTAAATCTTCTGGCATTGATACAATAGCACCTGCACCACCAACAGCTTCAACACTAGGTGTTTTAACAAGAGCTGGATGTCCATTTAGGCGTATGCTTTGTTCTACTTCACTTAGTTCATTGAATATTTTCTTTTGGTGATCTGCAATATCCGTAATGTCTGACAAACCTAGACCTCTAACTGGGCTACGCTGATTGTAACAAACAATAACAGGTATCATTCCCAATCCATTAGGTTCAACTATTTCTTCTTGTACATTTTTATTATCATCATCTACAATGTAGGTAGTAATAGTTTGATTGGTCCATTCTTTAATAACAGTTACATTGCCGTTGATATCTTCAACATACTTGAATCTATCCAGTGTGTATTTGCCATTAGCGGATCTAGCCCAACTCCAGTCTGTGACAATAAGAGGCGTTAAGATGGAAAGATACGGACGAACACCAGCAGCAAGTTCTTCACCACGATTGTTTGCACCAATGTTGGGTTTTGCAACCATAACAAAAGTATGTCCAAACACACTGCTCCAAGTACTAACTTCTTTCATAAAGCTGTCAAAGCTGCGTCCATCGTAGTCAGCGTCATACATAAAATCTTCTAATGCTGGGTCCATTGTAAGATTTCCAAAGTCACGCTCTACTGCACTGCGGAACAAGAAACTGGTGTAAACTTGTATCACGCTTTTACAGTGATTGTCTAGGGGTGTTGCTCTGAGCCTTGCACCGTATTCAAGATCTGTTTCAAGACTGTATCTTGTTAGGTGATTACCAAGACGATAGTCCTCGCCACCCATATAACTCTCTAATAGATAATTCCATCTATCTCTATATCTATTGTAAGTTTCATTTGCACTTGTTGCCAAGTTGTATGCATTGCTAATAAGTTGTTCCATATTTTACCCCAGTTTATGTCCCCAGCGACTTGGCTGTTCTGTTTGTGTTACTTCACGCTTGATAGGAAATAGCCCATCAATGCAATAACCTAATGCGTCCATCATGTGATCCAAGCCACTACCTTTGTCTGGCTGACTTGATCCTTCTTTGTAGGTTTGTTTCTCTAAACCTTCAATAGTATGTTTGCATGATCCATCTACATATAAGTTAATGTTTCCGCTGGCACTCTTTAGTCTTGAGTTAACAGCGTTGATTCTATCTCTTACAGGTGTGTGACTGCGTTTTGCCTTTACATCCCATCCTGCATTTTGTAGTATGCGAATGTCTGTGATGCCGCCTGCACTTGTTTTTCTTTGAGCCCCAGCAGGATCTGGCCACGCAATAATCCTTGCTCGCGGATAGCGTGATGTTATTTCATCTACTAATTCATTTGTGTTTGAGCTGAATATTCTTACTTCATCAAAGGCGTGCATTATGTCGCCTACACGAGTAAACAACACAGCACTCATAGGATCAATGTTAAAGTCAAGTCCTAGATATATTGTATGCGGTGTTGGACCATCGTAGGCTTTTACATTGACTCGTCTATCAAACGCATGATAAACACGCCCAGCGTATTCTTCAAATGTAGCAAGGAACTCTTGACGGAAGCTGCGTTCATCTAGATCCTGTTGTGCAGCATCAAGTTCTTGTTGAGGCACATTGCCACCATCAATAGTTGTGTATTGGAAACTCTTCCATTGACTGCTTTTAGTTTCCATTAGGTACATGTCATGTGCCCAGTTACTAAATCCTTTAGGTGTTCCTATAAACATTGCACCACCTTGCTTGTCTGCAAGTGTAGGACGCAATACTTCAAGCCACGCTGCTCTGTCCATCTCTGCAAACTCGTCAAGTATCAAATAGTCCAAACCCACACCACGCAAACTATCGCTGTTGTCAGCACCTTTAAGTTGTATAGTTGAGTTGTTCTTGAGCACAATTGTAAGTTCACTCTCATTAATCTTCTTTACCCAACGCAGGTCCTGTAACTTTCGTTTTAGTTTAGTCCAAGCAATCATCTTGGCTTGTCTGTAGGTAGGTGCAACATACCATACTTCCATGTTAGGGAAGCGTGCCTTCTTGCATATCTCGCGAATAGCAAGGTGTGTTTTACCAAAGCGACGACCAGCAACTACCACCTTAAAGCGTGTGTTGCATTCAGCAATCTCTTTTTGTGCCCAACGCAGTGACATTATATGAAACGATCCTCACACTTGATTCTAAATCGTCTTACATCAGTGTTTGAATCTGTAGTAGTAATTGTTACAGTTACAGTGTAGATGTTTCTTGCACTGCCACCACTAAGTTCTACATAGGTTAGTTGTTCTTGTGCTTGTATGCCTTGACTTTCAATAGCCAACGGATTTGTATCACCTGTAATTGCTTCAACTGTATAACTTACAGTTGCTAATGCGTCACCCTCTGGCAACCATTCAGTACCCCAGTCCATTGAGTATACAAGTTGGCTGTCTGGGTCTTTTAAGATGTAACTACCTTTAATGTCTTGTTTATATCCTGTTTTTATTGTCATATTAATTCTACCCTTGTTTCCTCATCAACTTGTATTGTCCTTGACTCTGCAAGTGTTTTAATCCTTCTGTACTCTTGAGGTACTATAATAGTATAGTACTCATCAATGTGTATTACTCTACCCGCACTTAATACAAATCCTTGCACTTCTAAGTTAGCTTGAATTCTAACTATCTTGTCAAAGACAAATATTCCTGTAACCGCACTGTTAAGTTCAGCAGCAGCATTAACTATTAACAGTGCTTCACAAACAATACTTGTTGCTGTATTTAAGCCAGCAGTGCCAAAGCGTATTCTTTTAGCGGGTATAACTGTAGTAAACGCACTTGATGCGTTAATAGATGTAACAGTTATTTTAGCAGCAGCCGTATCTTGTGTAAAGGCAACTGCAAATTCAGCACCTACAGCTTTGATCTTATCACTAGCTGCTGTTAGTGTAGTTTCACTTGATAGTGTTTTAACAATGTCTGTAGTTTTAGTTGCAGTTGCACTTGATGTAACTACAGCGTCTATTGCAGCACTTGTGTTTGTTGTTTTAACTGCACCAGTTGCTTGTTCAAAACTACTTTCTAGATTGATTAAGAAGTCACCAACCTTGACCACTACTGCAATTTCTATAGCAATACTTTCAAATGTACTCTGATTGTCTCTTAATCTACCATTTACAGCAGTTTGATTAAACTCAGCTGCCATAGACACTGCACCTGGTGTCTTAATAAGACCAAAAGATGCAGAAAGAACACTGTCCGTTTGCATCGCAGCATCATAAAAGCGTATTCTGCTGTTTGCAGTTTCAATATTAACTGTTGAAGTAGTCTGAGCGTTTGCAATAACTCTTGCAGTCTTAACAGCAGTTGTAGTTTGTGTTGCAACAGTTGTTTCAAATACGCTACTAGTAGTTGTAGTTTTAACTGCTGTAGTTGACTGTTGTACAGTTGCATTAAGCGTAACGCTTGTACCGCGTATTCTTAATACATCAGCAGTTAAACTTATTGTTGATTGTATATTAGCACCACCAGATACAATGCGTCCTAATATCTTCCACGGATATGCTGTAGCAGTTACTTCACTTGCAAGAGTGCCAGTACTAATGTCAGAGTTAACTATAAACCAGTCAGTGTCTAGACTAAAGGTTGCACTTGCAGTGCTTATATCATCAGCAGTGTTAGCATAAGTCCAGGCACCATCAGCACCAGCATAATTGTCAAGTGCTGTTACAGGAGCACCCTCACCACTTGACAGTGTTTGTGCAATCCATATATTCTTTACATAGTCGTAACTACCTTGGACAGCCCCTGTCCAGTAACCATCACCTACTGTTAATAACCATTCATCTTTGGCAAATATATCACTGTAGTTGCCTTCAATGCTGGTTCTGCTAACTAGATCACCGTCAGTGTCAATTACTACTACCTTGCCAAGGCTGGTGCGTAGTACTGCAATATTATCTGTGCCGTCTATGCTTATTCTTGACTCAGTACCAGTTGAACCAACATCTCTTGCCCATATAACTGTAAGGTCTTTATCAAACTTAACAATTCTTTCTGCTGTAGCATAACGCATACTTGCAATAACATTGCCTTGACTGTCAACTTCTATATCATAAGGTACAACATTAGCTGCTGATCTCTGTGTTAGTAACAAACTGCCTGTGGCAACATTTAACTTAAACAACAGTGCGTAGCCTGTACCACCAGCTGCTGCATTAGCTCTTACAATAACATACACACCATTGGCATTAACTGCAACATTGCCAGCTGCCATTGTAAACAAATTAAGTGTATCTGTACCTATTTCGTCTATGGCTTTTTGCCAGTTTATCTGAGTTAGGTCAGCAGTTGAGATGCTTAATACATTAATCTCGTATGTGTTGTCAACTGTGCCACCATAGAGGTATAGGTTACCATTGTATAGTGTTGCACTACGACAACCTAGATCATTAAATCTTGTTTGCTGTAATATTTCGCCTGTTACACTACTAATCTTAAAGACTTGTGTATCGTCATCTGTACTGCCATTGGTTGAGCCCCAAGTGCCTGCTACTAGGTATAAGTTATCACCTTCAGTTAATAACTCAGCATAGTCTGCATACTTGTACAGCTGACTATAAGTGTTCTGCCATATTATTTCGCCTGTGGCATCAGTCTTGACAATTAATACATTATGGAAGTCACTTATATTATTAGCAGCTCTACCTAATGCGTATATGTTGTTGAGTCTATCCTGTACAATTCTAATACCTTGATAAACATTACTAGTGTTCATCCAAGCACCTAACAGCATAGGCTCTTTAATTAATTCAGCGTCACAATCAACTGTAAATTGTGCAGTTAGATCAGCGTTGGTTAGTACTGTGTTATTTGTAGCTACAGTCAACGACGACTGTGTATTCAATGCTGCACTTGCAACATTAACTACATTAGCCTGTGCTTCAAGAGAAACCGCGGCTTCAATTTGTAAGTTAAAGTCACGGCTTCTATTTGCTTCTGATATAACAGCAAAGTTACTGTCAGCAGTTGCACTACCTGTTCTATATCTTACAAAGTCCGTTGCAACATTAAATATACTATTAACACTTAATTGATAGTCTAATAATAGACTAACTTGTGCAGTTAATGCAGCGTTAGAGAATGCAAACATATCAATGTCTCTATCTCTTGAGCCAATAGTTGTTTGACTAAACACTGCACTAATAGTAGCAGTTGCGTTGTAGACTACTCCAACAGAGGCTACAACTGTTGTTGCTAATTCAAGTGCTGCATCAAACTCTTTAACAGTACCAGTTACTGCTGCTTCAAAGTAATTTGCATCAATATAGTCTGGGATATAATATCCACTTGCATCAGCAATGTCTACAGTGAAGCTGGGTGTAAATGCACCTGTAAGGTTAGCACCTGCATCTGCTACTATACCATAGTAACTTGCGTCTATATAACCTTCTTCAATGTAGAGCTGATCCATTTGTTATTCCTTAATTAAAAATATATGCTTTACCTGAACCAAGTCCACCAGCATCATCTTCCTGATAAGCACTAACAATGGCATAATTGTCAGATATTGCAACTCTGAAACCAAAGTTATCACTATCACTGGTTGAATAAGCATTTGGATTATCTAATGTATTAACTAATGCACCAGTAGTTACATCAAAGATATATGCTTTACCTGAAGTCAGACCACCAGCATCATCTTCACCTGAAGCACCAACAATAGCATAGTTACCTGATATTGCTACTGATTGACCAAAGCTATCACCAGTACTTGTATCATAAGCATTTGGATTATCTAATGTATAT
>ERZ888423.1407-NODE-1407-length-20744-cov-11.603461_pt1 | contig 20744 bp, 14 predicted proteins | sample MGYA00520523_ERZ888423 | MGnify/ENA primary metagenome ERZ888423 (study PRJEB32303, sample SAMEA104408611) | aquatic metagenome | biome: Brackish water; feature: Pelagic; material: water | place: Baltic Sea | collected 2014-06-08T10:24:00 | depth 30,27 m ...
GAGGCGATTCATAACATATTATTAATACCGGTTATTGTGATTCTATTTTTTTTTTATTATACGTTTGTACACAAAGTTACTATCATTAAAACCAAGCTACAACAATTTCTTGGCAAGTGAAGGCACCCTGTAGATCCCCAAGTCGGGTTACCTGACCGTTCCACGCAACCATATGACACCGGGTGTATACTTGTTTCAATTAACAACCGCCACTGGTGAAGTAGTGGGACAAAGTAAAATCGTGTGGGAGTAGTGTAAAGTGGTGGTTAGAGGTTGGAAGTTGGAGGTTGGTATATTTCCGCAACTACCGATGCCCGATAGCCAATGGTCAAAGCCTGTCAAGGACAATATCAACGTCAAAGTGAAATGTGAAATGTGAGTCGGTGGTAGGTCATGGGTTGCAGGTTTTAGGTCGTAAGTAATAGGTAAAGTGTTGGTGGTCAATCCCGATAACCATTGGGGCTACAAGCTAACCCTGATAGCCATCGGGACGACATCAACCCTAATAGTTACCGGGGAGAAAGCATTTATTATTCCAAAATGACCCTTTCGCCTGAACCATCCATATTATATTCAACAATAGTTGAATTCATAAATATGGCCAATCCATTAAAAATGCAATTTACTTTCTCCACAAGCATTTTAGTACCATCCGGTGAAATAGAAAACCTGTTATACCATTTGTTATCACAGGATTCTAAGACCACTGATGACACACCTGTCTCTATATTTACCTTATACAAACCGCCATACCATTGCGTAAAGTAGACTTCCTGGCCATTCGGATGCCATTTAATGCAGGTAATACTACTAATATTATATGGTTCAATAATATTTACACTTTTCACTATTTCTCTTTTATCTACATCAATAAAATTCAAATACCTGTACCTTTCAGATGCCGAAATAAAATCAATAATTTCTACATACTGGTTTTTTTCACCATGATAACTACCCATTCCCCATGCACGGAAAAAACCGTTACTTCCTTCAATTTGAAAACTATCAATTTGATAACCATCTTCAGCATAAACGGATACAAAACTTTTTTGAACACCACCAGAGGAATTATCAGTAAAATCTACATACTTGCATTTAAATGAAAGTGAGCCTTCCTCTATCCATTCAGGATAAAAAGAACTATATTCAGTATCCATTTGTACTAACAACCGGTCATCTAAATCTATACTGTATCCTTTATAACCTATAGAAAAAGCAATTTTATTGCCTAATCCCCATTCCGGATGAATTTCTGTATCAACATTACCACTAACTAGTATTGTCTGCGTCCCTTCTATCTTATTAAATGTACATAATTTGCTTATTTCCATAGCATTATCATCTATGATAAATGAAAATTCATTGGGATTACTAGGATTATAACAAGGCGCCTTATATTGTGTACCTGTCTCTGCAAAATCGGGCCCAAATGAAATACCCGGTATATCGAACTCTATGCAATCACTGATTGGAGCTATGGGCTCATGCGTACAGGAAATCATTAAGAAAATGAAAAACCAGATAGCATGCGTATAAACTTTTTGTAACATGCTGATCATAGTTTAACAAACTTTGAATGGGTTACTAAATTGTTTGACCTAGCTATCATATAGTAAGTACCCGAAGATAAATAATTAATTGGAATGCTCCCAACCTTATCAATACCTTCGAAAATTCAATATAAAACTCGCCCCGTCATATCAGTGATAAAAAGCTTTTAATTCCAACAGGAACAAAATCTTAGCCAATCATTGACCTCTTCTGCCGCCGGCAACACAACGAATTCATTATTCCCATCCATATCAGTCAATTCAATACTTGTTTTACTGCTAACTTTATATTGATTTCCATCAATATTTGCTTCATTATTACGCTCCCAAAGAATGCCACTATTATCAGAAGCTACTGAAGGCCACAGGTTAAACTTATTATAGCACAGAGATGAAAACAAGGTGGTCTGTTTTGTTGTAATATTGGTTATAAAATACTCACGGTTTTTATACCATAATATATTCTCTGAATCACCATACCACTCAGCATCATAGACACTTTCTGATGGGGGGTCATTAGGATATCCTTCGTGTATAATAGTATAATTCGTTAAAGTCGTATCATAAAAACCATATGAGTGATATTGAGAACCAGTTGAAGCAATATATTGTCCATCTGGTGACCATGCGGCTTCGCCAAAATATGAATTTGGAATACTATCCAATACCAAACCATTAATATCTGAAACAATAGTTGAATACCATGTTCCATTATGCATATAAAATATCATTTTAGTTGATGAGGGATTGACGACGACATCGTAACAAGCATAATCAGTAAAAAGCGGCGCTAGGTTGTCGCCATTACTCTGTATTTTCCATATATGGCCCCCTCGGTTAAATACAATCCAGTCATTGGTACACCAAACCGGATTAAAACTGGCACCATCAGCCAAATATTGCTTTTCTCCTGTTACGATATTATACGTGCACAACCATTTGGGTCTATTGGGTAAGTATAAGTCCCATTCTATATAAGTAAATTCACTGGAATTGTTAGGGTTAAAACACGGTGCGTAATACATAATGCTGTCATAGGTAACCGTATACCCTGTCCAACCATTCCCTCCATTTATACCTCCTCCGCCATGCATTACCTTTGTAGTGCAAGGGTCGCCGGGGATGAAAGGATCAATGGCGCATGAATGAATGATGAAGACCCAACCAATGATACATATTATATATTTTTTATTCTTATTTTTTACTATAAATGAATCTTTTCCAGTTCAATACCATTACAATCCAAAATGCTTAATTCTGATTCTAAAAACAAACATTCTGTATTATAATAAGAATAAATCACTTTTCGAACCAAAATACTCTGTCCATCATCAGAAATACCTGCAGTCTGAAAACTTTGGGAGTCACAAGTCCTTGCAACAATATCAACTACTCCTGTTTCAATGTTGACCTTTCTAAGTTCAGTACTGGTGACCAAAAGAATATGCTTTGAATCAGGATAAAAATCAATATCAAGAACTGTTTCATTAGGATTAGTTTGACCAATGTAATCAATCAGACTTGTAATTTGCCATGTATTAGTGTTTATTAAATCAACATCGGTTTCGCTTCCCCGTGATGTACAAGCAATATATTCTCCATCCGGTGACCATGAAGGCTTTCCTATCCTGTAACTTCCGTTAACTATGCTCGTAAATTCACCATTCTTGTCAGTAACTACTGTTTTATAGGTGCCGGAAGGGTATTCTTTTCTGTAGATAATTCTTTCTCCATCTGGAGACCAGGCATAGTGAAAATTTGACCCTTCGCTTGTTAACTGTGTTAAGCTGTCTCCATTTGCTTTAATTTTCCACAATTGCAGATCAGGTTTGGTGAATAGCAGCCATCCTTGATTAGAAATTTCAGGGCTTGAAAAGTACACCGGATCCGACAATATTATATTGAATTGAGATGTTGCCAAATTGTATTGTAACAAGCAAGGCATATAAGAAGTCAGATAACCCGAATAATGCACTATGATTTTAAAAGCACTATGTGGCACTAAAGACGCAAAAACTATTCCGGTATCGGATCCAACGGTTGGCAATAAACCAGATGATGGAGTATCTACATCATAATTTAAAGCTTCTATTAATTCACATAGTGAAGGGCAATCGCCAAATTCGGGTTCTAATTCAGGGTCTGTATGGCAACTTAATAATAATGCCAGGCAAAGTGATGCTAGCCATCTCATAGCTTAATAAAAGTTGCAGTGAAAGAAATGCCATTGTTACTTATATGAACAAAATAAATTCCTGGTAAGTAATTATTAACATCCAAGGTAATACGATTATTTGTAACGGATTCTAGTGTAATAATTTCAATTAATTTACCATCTAAACTATAGACCTCTAATAGTGAGCTAGAAAGTCCCTCAAACAAATACAAATTTAGTGATTCATTCACGGGATTTGGAAACAAAGCAATCTCTGTATCTAGATTCAATCCAGCAATTTCAGTTCCTGCAAAAGGGTCATGAATATGTAAACTATAATTAAGAATGATCTCACTTGGATCCATAGGAACCCAGGTATCAATAACATCAACATAAGTGCCAAAAAATTGTTGATGTGTTACTTTAAACAACCTTGTCTTAATCTCTGCATTCGCTTCATCTATAAATATTTTAACTGAACCATTCAAAGCAGGCAAATCATAATGGCCGCTACCGATAATGCCTGCAACAAATCCATTGGAGGTACTATTTCTCACCCAGCTATCAATTAACTCAGCTGTCTCTGGAATTACATGGGAAAATGAATAGGTTATATCATGCGCCTCTGCCAAATAATTACCGAGTCCTAATGTTCCGAAGTATTCATTCAAGGTAACATCCTGCAATGCAAGCAGTTCATCATCATATGTACCAGTTGCGCCAGAAAAATGAATTACCTGAAATTGTGGCCAAATCAACTGCTGCAATGTAGCCTCTACATCTATTCTTCCATATCCAGTTTCTGGATCATGAAAAGGATCATTCACATCTGTAGCATTATTCTCCAAAATTCTTTCAATATCCTCGGGAGCTAATTCATCACCGTAAAAGCTTTGCATCAAAGCCGCAAGTCCGGCCACATGTGGTGCGCTAGCCGATGTGCCATTAAACTCATGATAATCATTGGTTCCAGCTTCAGTAGTAAGCACAAGAGCAGTAGTAGCAGGTGCGATAACATCAACCCCAAAGTGAGTCATGGACTGAGACGCATTATCGTCGATATCTTCTACACTCATACCCGAATTTCCATTGCCATTTACCTTCCTTTCACCGTCAGTTCCGCTCCCGCCAACATTAATAACTCGATCAGCTGTAAAACAAGCAGGATACATCGGGTCATCAACTGCTGTACCCCAACGGTTTGGGAAATTCCCTCTCGAGGCAACAAATATAGATTCACACCTATACAATATCTCCATCCCATCGCGTGTCACTTGATCATAACTGGGCCCACTATAACTATGGTTAGTTATGTCAAGATTATACAAAACGGCCCCTTCCAAATATGCATTTGCAAGTTCAGAAGGGAAGGTAACTTACTTCATCTGCGATTTTCATGGCATAAAGGGATACTCCATTGTTGCTAAAATCATCAATGTTTCCCCCTGCAATACCAGCTATTCCTATTCCTTCATTATTTCGTAATGCACCTATAATCCCCGCACAAGAGGTTCCATGACCATTAGGATCAAGTAATCCCTCTGCCGTCCCATCTAAATTTTTGTAGTTGTAGCCCCCCTTAACTTTTGACCCCCAAAAAGTACCGTCACCAAAATCTTCATGCTCCCAGTCAATTCCAGAATCATAGACGCCAACTTTAATTTCTGGATTACCAGCTCCCAAGTAAACATCCCATGCATCTTTAATGTTAATATGGGCATCAGGATACATTGCTGAAAATAGGCTCTGTTGATTTGGCCATTCTGCATCATTAGGCACATCATTAAATGAATATACATAATTTTTATGCGCATATATTACCTCGGGAACTATAGAATTCAACGTATCTATTATAAAATCGATATCAGAACTATCTGGAAGTTCAATAATCATGGTAGACCATAATTTAGCAATTTGAACTTGGGTTCCTAATCTGGTAACAAAAGTTGAATCAGACTTTAAGAACCTTTTATAAACCTTAATTGTAATTGGATTAAATTGCGCATTAGCTTCAGAAAGGATTGGTTGAATTTTACTAAATGTCGGCGCATCTAACACATTTGATAAACTTTCATATACTTTCTGTAGATTATTTACAAATTCGTCCTGAACACTATATGGAGAAAATCTAACTATAATTTGATCTTTTACATACATTGGAATCCCTATAGAATCATATACTATTTCATTTAACTGCTCATACGTCTCATACTTCAACGTCACATACCTAACCGTATCATCAACAGTTGTCTGTCCCGTTACCCAAATATGGTTGTTGTTGACGGCTATACCGGTAGGGTAATCGATACTGCCTGCCAGGTTTTGATAATCACGTTTCATCTGCACATTACCATTGGCAGTGTTGAGTCTGAATGTGGTGATTTGCTTTGTAGTGGACGGTGTCTGCATATAACCCGTTACCACCAAACCACCTGTGCTGCTCCAGGTAATGGCTGTTGCCTGCGCTTTGTAGGTGTTGTTGGTATTTTGAAGGGTTTTCGTCCATTGTTTCGTGCCGCTGCTGTTGTATTTGATTACCTGCATTTCCTCACCGCCTGCTGTGTTTTCTTTGTATCCACATACATATACATTTCCACTTGCATCCAGGGTAATGCCATTCGCTCCGTCATCGGCTCCTCCATTTTCTGTTACTGTCCATACAGGCGATAAGTCATCGTCCAATTTGATAGTCCGCATATCATAATTACTGCCATTGTAGCTATACCCTGTTATATAAAAATTGCCCGTAGCGTCTGTTACAAGGCCCGTTGGGCGGTCGTAACCATAACCCGGTGCACTGCTGCGTTGGGTGGTGACTAAAGTACCACTGCTGTTATAGCGCAGGGAGGTATAGTCCCAATTGGTGGCGGTACTTTGGCTGGCACCACTTACTACTACATCGGTACCGTTGGTGGCCAAATGGCCGGGTATATCATACAAGCTGTCGTAATCATAGCGTTGGCTCCACTGAAGAGTACCTGAAGCATTCAGCTTGAGCAAAACATAATCGTATTGGGTGCCTCCACTGCCTGTACTGGCGCCGCACACATAGATATCTGTGCCCACCAACAAAATATCGCTGGGGATATCCATGTCGCTGCCGGTACCATTGTACAGGGTTGCCCATTGTTGCACCCCGCCGGAGTTATACTTTATTACTACAATATCAAATGACGAAGCAGAGGTATTGTGGGTGGCTCCGGTTACATAGACATTGCCACTGCCATCAATTGCCATAGCAGCACCGTAGTCAAAACCGGAAAGTGTCCCATTGTACTCTGTTTGCCAGACTATATTGCCACCCTGATCCAGTTTGGTAGTAACTATATTGGTTTTTTCAGCAGCACTATTAAAAGTATTGCCGCAGGTGTAGAGGTTACTGCCGGAGAGAATCTGATCCTGCCACTGCACCGTATCGGGATACAGCAAGGTTTTTTCCCAGAGCAGATTGGTTAAGGTTTGGGCATGTAAGCTGCCGGTGGTCATAGTGATGGTCAGCGCAAAAAGTACAGATTTAAGGCTGAGGTGAGGTGAGGTGAGGTGAGGTGAGGTGAGGTGAGGTTTTCATGCTACCAAATTTTAATTAAATATAGCACTTTTAAAGCTGTTATACAAACCGTCGGCAAAATAGCTTATTAATTTACAGTTAACTTGTTTCGAAGTGTGGTGTGAGATGTGAGTTGGTGGTAGGTCATGGGTTGCAGGTTTTAGGTCGTAAGTAATAGGTAAAGTATATTGGCCAACCCCGATAACCATTGGGACAACAAGCCAACAGCCAATGCCTAACAGCCAAAGCCTGTCAAAGTCAATGTCAATGTCAATGTCAATCCCGATAGTCATCACGGCATCCTTTCCACCCACACGTGGTGATTTTCTTGTTCCGTGCGGATTTCAATGAGATAAATGCCTGCCGGCCACTGAGCAGAAGATATGAACTGTTCGGTGGTGTGGGTTAATGACTGCCATACCGGCTGACCACTTAATGTGAAGACGTTGATCTGTTCCATCATGGTGCTGCTTTGCAACACAAGCTGATCAGTGAACGGATTGGGATAGACAGCAATGTTTTCTGAGGCCTGTTCAATAGCAGTTCCAATGGGCACCACCACTGAATCTTCCACACTGCATCCGTTGGCATCTGCAATGGTCAGGACATAAGTTCCTGGCCAGGTGCCGATAATAGTATCACCACTCAGGAAACCATCATTCCAGGTAATGGTGTAAGGCGGCGTGCCGTTGGAGGACAGCACAATGATGTTACCTCCCGGACCGCTATCGGGAGAAGGCGTGACCTCAAAGTCCACCAGTATTTCATTGTGGTAGCTGATGTTGATGCTATCATACAACGAACAACCACTTGCATATTCCAACTCAACAGATATGATTTGTGCATCTGTGATGATGAGTGTGCTATCAGTGATACCACTGCCCCATGAATAAGATAGATAGCCTTCCGGTAGTTCTATAATGAGGCTGTCGCCGTAACAAAGGGTGGTGTCTGTGCCCAATACTTCTTCATACATATTCTGTTCTTCTGCTGTAACCGTTATGGTATCATACAACCAGCAATCTCCCGGACCGTAGTGCAGTTGCAGGGTATAGGTGCCACCTTCGGTGATGATGATATGGCTGGTGGTGTCTCCTGTATTCCACAGGTGATTGGTACCGGGGTAGTCCGTGCCAATGGTGAGTTCTCCACCCGGGCAGAAGGTGGTATCATTACCCAGTACCGGTACATTGACATTGCCTGTTACAAAAATGGTATCGGTAATAGTGCGGCTGCATAAAATAGGTTCAAAGCGGAAGGCAGTGTCGTTGGCACCGTCGCTCCATTTGTTGAAGGAAAGATCATTTGTTCCTGCTGTATTGTAAATCAGTGAGAAGTCCTCATTTACAATATATTGCCAGAATGAATTACCCGGTTCATACAATGCCGGTATCTTGTCCACCTGAAATTCAATAGTGCCATCAGCTTCATAGAGTATAGCTGCCACATTCATGGTTTGCCCGGGAACAAGAGACGTGTACACATCATCAAAATGTACTATCCATTTCCTGTTTGGTATCGCGCCTTGCACTTCAACTTTAATTTCACCCGTTACCTCCGGATTAAGATTGGAACCACACCAAACAATCAGATTAGGGGCTTCGCCAGGATAGGGGTAATCGCTAAATACCGCGTTATCAAAGCTGAGAAATCCTTCAGATGTCATGATAACAGTATCAAACTGCTGATTAAAGAATTGAAAGCGGAAGGGTAATGATAAAGTGTCCCGGTCATAGCCATCTAAATCTAAATAAGTAGGCTCCTCCAAAACCGGCATCTCAAAATCAATGGGATACATGTCATAGTCAATGGGCATGTTGTACGTATAAGTAATTACCGTGTAGTTGTCTTCACCTACTAAAGCCGGATCAAACAAACCCAACACAGAATCCACTATGCCCACTCCACCCCAGGTGCCCTGTCCTGCCTGCGGGTGGGCTTGAATGACTGGTGCAGCAATACAGACCGTGTCCGGAATGCCAGAGTCTGTAATCAACGCACAGATATTGCGCAGTTCCCAGCTAAGTGTATCATTGCTCAGATCACTGTCATCGGGTATTTGAGTCCAGGCTTCTATGGTGTTATACCCGCATAGACTCAGGTCTGCCGGAGTGGCAAACACCAAGGTATCAAAGCCCTGAGGTGGCAGGGTAATGGGGAATACTTCACAATAAGTGGCTCCATCTTCTATTCGATAGCAGGCTTCTACATTACTGATGGTGTCGTATCCGTAGTTATATACCATAACCTTCAGCTCTTCGGCATTGGTAAGGTTGCACTCAGGTGTGGGTGATAACAAATGGTAGATGCCTGCATTCTGGGTGCCACGCACACAACCCGACAGATAATACAAAATGTTGCGGCGCAGGTTGCGGTAGGGTGTTCTCAGTTCATCCCACAGATGGTTATAAAAACTAGATAAAACAACTTCTCCTGCCCCCCAGCTAAAACGTACCAATGGAGAATCCCTACCCGAAGGAAGGGTATCTAATAAGATGGAATCCATGTCATTAGACATATTAGATCGAAAAGCACCTACGAAAAAATCTGGTGTTGTTCCAGAATACAATTCACTTCTGAAAAACCCTGAATCAACATCAAAAGGGGCTCGAGCTATACTGTGGTTGGTCAGATAAACAAAAGCTGAAGAACCGCCTGCAATTACACCATCATCATTATATATATAACTCTCTACTGAATCAAATCCATAATTGAAATTTTTTTGATTATTAATATATAACCTGCCCCCATTCCACACAAAAGCCTGAATGCTATCATAATAGAGCTGGTAAAAACTATTAAAGGCAGCTGTATCACAAAAACCATCTAAATACAAAAAGCAGGTGCCGTCTAAAAACTGCTCAGCAGTGTCTATTTCACCGTAGGTAAAACGTTCCCACCCGCCTAAAAACTCGTGCCCAAAGACATCGCGAAATAAGGATACGTCTTCGTCTGGATATATGGCTGTTTCATCACAGGTAGTTCCATCATACTGATGAATAGCAACGATACGTTGCGCATCAACTACTGATGCACAACAACAACAAACTAATACGTGCAACAAAAATTTTAACATAAATAGTTTACACCGTATTTTTTTTTTTTATACGTTTGTATACAAAACTACCACTATGAAAGCAAAATTACAAGCTTTATGCGTCACTTTCTTGTTTCTAAACAGTTTACTGGCACAAGTAACGGTGAGCATATCTTACTATAATAACAAAGCCATTGAGCCTGATTTGTGGGGTTTTCACATGAGTAATTTCTTTGAATCATGTGAGTGCTATGACCCTGAAGATCCCAGTCCGGATCCTATTACATGGATTGATTTATGCATGCAAATGTCGGCCAATCTAAAACCACGGGTGTTGCGTTTCCCAGCTGGTGGTGAACATAAATTTTTCCACTTAAATGATACGAATGGCTATGGCAGGCGCTATGCTGATATTGATGAAATGGAGACAGTAGGTTGGATTACCTCTTCAACTGCTGCGACAGAGAATAGTAAAATAGATGATCAGGAAGAGTTTTACGAGGACATTCCCTTCTTAGAACGCATGGTTGACTTTGTGGAGTTCTGCGCAGAAGAGAACGGCTATGCGCCGGAAGTGATCTTTGTAGCCAATGTCATTCTAACCAAGCTAGATGGTTTATATGATCCGGGCGACATTGAATCAGAAAACCTTGCTGCCATCCGGTACCTGTTAGATCAGGGTGTAAAAGTTGTTGGCATCGAAATGGGCAATGAACACTACGATGATAGAAAAGAAGTAAACAAAAAACCCATATTTAACAATCCTTCAAATCCCAATGAGCTTTACTTTGACAGCTATTTCCAGGCTTGCTTACCGTTGCTGGACAGCCTCGACAGCGACCCGGCGTTAAGCAGTATTCCCATCTCTTTAGTAGCTGCACCGGAACCTTTTCATGGTGAATCCATTGGGCATTTTGGTAGTGCAACCGCATCCAATTACAAAGCCTGGAATACAGCATTGAAAGACAGTGCTCAATCTGTAACTGCAGGAGCACTGTTTGATGCGTACACTGTGCATCTGTACAATGTACCCAGAGAAATGCCTTGGTGTTACAATATGTATTATGAGGATTATGCTTCTCTTAATCCTGATGATGAAATTTTTGAAGGGGTAAATGATGATGCCATCGTCGCCGCCTGGGAATGTGCCAATGATAGTTTTCGGGTATATACCCGTGATACCCTGAAAGCCATTTTAAACAACTGGGCGGGTAGCTGTGCTGATTGTTTAGGTAATGACAAACCTTACTGGATGACTGAATGGGGAAGGTTTGGTGTGACCGGATTAGATACTATTGAAACTATAGTAGGCACAGAAACTATCATTGACACTATTTCTGGAGATTTTGCCAACTCCTTTATTGACGGTGCATTTGCTTTTCAGTTCCTTTTGGAAATGACAGACTATGAAGCAGGTGCAAGTGGCACCCACCTGGCAGATGTAGACTATTTGATCAAGCACAATTATCTCAGTAAGAGTTTAGGCAGCACCATTTCTGAACCATTAAGTTTAGACCCAAGTGGAGGAACTGATCCGCCATTTTTACGCAGAACCAAATACTGGCCCTTCATTATTATGCAGGATATTTACTATAATAACTATGAACGAGTCATCACTGCAACAGTTCCATTAGACGGAGAAACCAGAATGCCTTTTATCAAGTGTTTCTATTACGATAATCCGTCTACCATCAATCTGCCTTTGTCATTTTGTATAGAAGAACCATCCCGCTTTACCAATCCGGTTTTTTATATGTATTACTATAACCCCTATCCCGATGACATCACTTTCAAGCACCAAGAAATGACCGGCTGGGAAGAGGATCCCGGGTTCACTTTTAACCCTACCAGCGATAATGCCGCCTTTATGAAGTATGTAGAAGTGGATCAATTATATAATCATGGAGGTACCAATCAATGGATGATGGACAATAGCGCCTATTCAGGCGGACAACCGCAGGATATTACCGGCATATCGCAACAGGTGGTGGATTTATGTAATGGTGATTCTATTGTGTTGAAAGGGTATTCTTACGGGTATGTGTATTGGGGCATTACGCCTGAGCCATTCAGAATGACTACTCTGGAGAATACGTCACTCCGTACCTGGCCGGTACCGGCTCAACAGGAAGTGTACCTGCAGGTCGACCTACCAGATGCAACAGCTATTTATACATATAAACTATATAATATATCAGGGCAGTTGGTGGCGCAGGATATATACCCCGAATCAGGTTACCTGACCGTTCCACGCAACCATATGACACCGGGTGTATACTTGTTGCAATTAACTACTGCCAAGGGTGAAGTAGTGGGACAAAGTAAAATCGTGTGGGAGTAGATCCCGATAGTAATCGGGATGAGGTAGTGTGAGCAATGTGTTAATGTAGGTATTTTTCGCAACTGCCAATGCCTAATAGCCAAAGCCTGTCAAAGTCAAAGTCAACGTCGATCTCGATAGCTATCAGGGCAACGCCGGCGTTCCTCTAAAATGTAATTGCTTAAAATAATGATGCATCCCTTATCGGTAACACCGGCGGAACGGGAAGCCTGTCAATGTCAAAGTCTATGTCAACGTCAAAGTCCAAGTCAACGTCAAAGTCCAAGTCAACGTCAAAGTGAAATGTGAAATGTGAGTCGGTAGTAGGTCATGGGTTGCAGGATTTAGGTCGTAAGTAATAGGTAAAGTGTCTGTGGTCAATCCCGATAACCATTGGGACTACAAGCCAACAGCTAATGCCTAACAGCCAAAGCCTGTCAATGTCAAAGTCAACGTCAACGTCAAGGTTATTGTCAAGCCAAGGAATCTTTAAAGCATATTTTCTTATTAAAATTTAAATATTAGACCAGATGACGAAGAAATTACCTGTCAAAGAAAAAAATCCTGATTAAACAGGCTTATTTTTACTCATGCGAATATTGCTTTGCTTATTGGGTCTTTTCCAATCGGGCAGTCTGATTTGTCAACATCAGTTGGATGTAGAGTGGGTCAGTGCTGTGCAAACCAATGGATGGTTGGGCAGGCACGAATTAATGGTATGTTCAGACAAGTTGATACACATTTTTGAAACCAATTCCCCGGATATAACCATTGACAACGAGGTCTATCAGGGCGCCGAAGGAACCTATATAGGCTTTGCAGCGTATACCTTTTCCGGAGAATTATCAGATTATAAAATCATATCCTCTCCCGATGGTGCAAATGTCAATTATAAATTAAGCACAACCAACGGCGAAAACACCTGGCTATTGGTCACTACAACAGGTGACATGTATTTCAGCGCAAATGACTCAATATTGGATTTTGAAGAGTCTAAAATGGTATTAATGGAGCTTAATAATGAAATGGCTCTTGTGAGGCATATGAGTTTCAGTTATGACTCTCTTATAATCTCCTCGCTGAACTATATGGAAGATGGCAATCTTTTATTAGTTGCGAATAATCTGGGTACAGAAAGTAGTTTTCTAGGTGCTGCCTTAACTCATGGCCCGGCGATATTAATTATAGATAGTTCATTGAATACAGTATTACAGATCGAAGCGGACTATCAATCATCAAATTGGTATATATATGACTACCCTTCCTTTGTATCCAATTCTGCAATAGAAGATAACGATGGTAATATCCTGGCGTCTTATATTGTAACAGATACACTTATTTTAAATGATATCATCTTCGCTACAGACACTTGCATCTCTATCGACCCATATTCACTTGACACAACAATTATCGGCGGAATAAGCACCGTTTATGTGAAATATGACCACTTTGGTAATATGATATGGTACCGGGAAATTTCAAGCTGCAGTCATGTAATAGCTTGTGACATTGTTTCAGGACCTGATAATTCACTATTGGCATCGGGTACTTTCTATAGCGGGTATACTGTACTATTAGATGGTATTCCAATTGAAGAGGTTTTATCTCCGTATGAAGAATATTGTTTTAATCTTTTATTTGATACAGATGGCAACTTACATGGTAAAAATGAGTATCCATCTAATTATTCCCGCCCCACCACACCTCTTCATTTGGGGGATTCCATATTGATATACGGTCAGGCGGAAATCCTACACAATGGCTTCTACCCTGTGCTTAATGTTCCAGTTGCAGCGACGTTTGACACAGCACTCGTTAGGTTGAACGGAGGTGAAGTTTCTTGTGACCCTTACGCAATATTGTATGCCGAGGGAATAGTAAGAAATATGGTCTTCAATGAGCAGGAATTTTTCTTTCAGCTTGAAACTGACTGCGCAAAGTTCATTGATTCTACTTTTAATTTACAAGAACCCTATACCAGAATGTTTCTTATAGGCAGTTTGGGAGATGGTTTATTTGAACCGGTCGATACACTGCCACAACCTATACCTGATACTGAATTCACTATTTTTCCAAATCCTGCGAGAGGTCAGCTTTGTTTTATTTCCGGGAATCCGGTTGCTGTAGATTATTTTAAGTGTTTTAGCAGCACCGGCATCGACATTCCAATTAGTTTCGATAAAATTACCGGGTCGTATTATATAATTGATGTGTCTGCGCTTGCAAGCGGTATCTATTTATTGGAGGCTGTTTTTACAAATGGCCTTTCGAAGTCTTATAGAATTGTTATTCATTGATCAATACCCCTGGTTAGACAAAACAAGTGTGGAGCGTTTAAGCTTTCCGCTGCTAACTGTAAGAATATAGAACCCTGTAGGTATCTGTCCCATTTCAAAAATCATCGATGGCTGACCGACAGATTCATTCTGCCAAATCCGCTCACCGGCCACATTAACAAGATTAAACTGAAGCTCCTCGTCGAAGAAATACTTAGGCAGATTTACCAGGAAAAGGCCATTTCCTAAGAACGCATTCAATGCATCCTCCGTATCGGGCATCTCGCCAGCTACAATGCCAACACCAGGAATTGATTGAAAGGCGTAAGCATCGATAATAACATCAGCGACGCTAAAATCAATTTTCATGCGTATCCATGCATACCTGGAACCCCCGTTTCCAATTAACTTGATTCCAAGATAACTGAAACCATCTCCACATAAGGGTAATTGATCCCAATAGCCATCGTAATTTCTAATAGCTAACGCGTGCTCTTCATCTACTTTCCAGAAAGGGCTTTGATAGATAAATGTGCCTTCTTTCAAACAATCAGGGTCATACCCGTAGTGGTAAAGCACCTGATGATAGGAGGCCTCCATCCAAATATCATAATACCAGTCTTCATTATGAAAAATAATATCTATTTCACCGTCTAAATCTATGTCTAATTCGAAAGGCTCGGCTCCCATCTCTATAACAATATTAGGATTAGGATCATTTAAAATGACCTGCCCGGTTGCCACTATTGTATTAAATACAACGCAAGAAAAAAGCAATAGAAAGCGAATCATAGTTTACACTACAAGGTATGGCACATTAACCGAAAACTGAAATATGGACTAAAAAATCACCACCTCCAACCCGGCAATCTCCTCCAGGGTGGCGAACAGCGTTTGTGGGTTGCTTTCCGTTACCAGTATTTGACGGAAGTGTTTCACATTGGGAATACCCTTGAAGTAATTGGCATAATGCCGGCGCATTTCCAGCACCCCGAGTACCTCTCCCTTCCATTCGATGGATTTCAGCAAATGGGCTTTGCACACTGTCACCCTTTCTTCAATGGTGGGCGGTGCCAGCCCTTCGCCTGTGGCTAAGAAGTGTTTGATTTCGCGGAAAATCCAGGGATGTCCGATGCTGGCCCGGCCTATCATCACTCCATCCACGCCATACCGGTCGCGCATGGCCTTTGCCTTATGACCAGAATCTATATCACCATTGCCGAAAATGGGTATCTGTATCCTGCTGTTGTTCTTTACTTCACCTATCAGCGACCAGTCGGCCTCACCTTTGTACATCTGCGCACGGGTGCGACCGTGAATAGTAAGGGCGGCAATACCCACATCCTGCAAGCGCTCGGCCACCTCTACAATATTCTTGCTGTTATCGTCCCAGCCTAAACGGGTCTTGACGGTGACCGGCAGGCGGGATGACTTGACGATTTCGCTGGTCAGCTTCACCATGCGGGGGATGTCGCGCAATATGCCGGCACCGGCGTCTTTGCACACCACTTTCTTCACCGGACAGCCGAAGTTGATATCGATGAGATTGGGGTTGGCTTCCTGAATAATCTCCACACAGCCGGTCATCACCTCGATATCGGCACCGAAAATCTGAATACCCAAGGGCCTTTCTTCTTCGAAGAACTCCAGCTTTTTCAGGCTTTTCTCTGCATTTCGAATCAACCCTTCGGTGGAGATGAATTCGGTGTACATCATGTCCGCCCCCTGTTCCTTGCACAACACACGGAAAGGCGGATCACTTACATCTTCCATAGGAGCGAGCAGGAGGGGGAATGCACCCAGTTCTATATCGGCTATTTTCACCATACTGTGCTGAAAACGTACTTTTGCAACGACAAAAATACACAAAGCACCATTGAAAGGTTCCATTCAATATTACCCCTGGCTGGCCAAGCTGTTGTTTCTAATAGGTATTTTCCTGATTGCGGAGGTGCTGTTCTCCTATCTGGGCATGTACCTGACTGACTTTCTTTTCCCCGGTGTAAATTTTCTTTCTATGGCCCAGCGCATGGAAACTGCGGATGCCATTGCACCCGACTCGCCCACGGTGCATGCCTTACAGCTGTATCAGGTCATTAGCAGCCTTGGGCGTTTTCTCCTGGTTCCCTTTTTGTATTGCTATCTGGCCGGTGTTCCATCGCTGTCTACTCTGGGCTTACACCGCGCACCCGGGCCCAAAGCCATTTTGCTCATTGTGCCCATAGTGCTCAGTGCTGCCATCGTCACCGGATTTGTGTACGAATGGAACCAGGGCATAGATTTCCCTGCGGCGTTGTCGTCGCTGGAGTCCCGTATGCGCGACATGGAGGCCAGTGCCCAAAATATGACAGATGCATTCCTTGGCACACAACGATGGAGCGGGCTGCTGCTCAACCTCTTAATAATTGGTGTGGTGGCAGCTGTAAGTGAGGAAATTATTTTCCGCGGTCTGCTGCAGCATGTTTTCATGGGCTGGACCCGCAACGGACATGCGGCCATCTGGTTATCGGCTTTTGCCTTCAGTTTTATCCATCTGCAGTTCTTCGGTTTCTTTCCACGCCTGCTGCTCGGCGCCCTGCTAGGCTATCTGTATATGTGGAGTGGCAGCCTGTGGACCGCGATTTTTGGGCATTTCCTCAACAACTCCATGGCGGTAGTCTTGTATTTTCTGGTAGCACGCGGTGTGATTGATTCCGACCCCACCGAAACCGGCACCCGGATACAGGCTTTGGTATTCCTGCCCATTTTTGCTTTATTTATGTGGCAATACTATCGAACCACCCAAGATGGAAAAAGACTGGATACAGGTATTTAACACCGGCGACACCCCATTTGCATGGATTGTAAAGAATGCCCTGGAAAGTGAGGACATCAGGGCAGTGTTGCTCGACAAGACCAGCAGCCCCTACCTGAATTTTGTGCCCGGAGACATCGAAATCTACGTGCACCAGGACCAGGCAGAGAAAGCCTTAGACATCATTTACCGCATGCACGAAGACAACTGAGGCCTTTGTTGGCCTGTTTTTCATGCATTTTTTCATTCCTGCAGGCAGTTCCTGAAAAATCCATGGGAATTCCCCTAAATTTGCAGGCTCAAAAGTAAAAAGCACAAACAAGATATGGCTCTTATTTCAGAACTGAGGAAGCGCTCCTGGCTGGTGTTGGTATTTATCGCACTGGCGTTGATAGGATTTTTATTCATGGATGCCTTCAACTCCAATTCAGGCATACTACAATCGCGCCGCGACCCCTTCGCCCAAATAGACGGACAGGACATCTCCCCGGCACAACTCGATGCCCGCTACAGTGAAGTGCTGATTCAGTACCTCACCCAAAGCGGTCAGATATTAGGCTACCTGCAGGGAGAAGTGACGATTGACAACCAAACAGAATTCCAGCTGAAAGAACAGGCATGGAACGACGTGGTGCAGTCTACCCTCATGGAGCGCGAGATGACTGCCCTGGGTTTACAAGTAACCGATCAGGAGAAAACAGACCTTATCTTTGGCAGCAACCCGCATCCTTACATCAAGAACTACTATGCCGGTCTTTCTCAGAATGGTGTTTTCGACCCGGCATTATTCAATCAGTATGTCAATAATATCAAGGATCCGCAGGTACAGCAGAGCAATCCGCAGGCGGTTCAGGCTTATTATGATTTTTTGATGCGCCAGAGCCTCGCCATCCGGGAGTACACCTATAATAAGTATGTAACCATGATCAGCAAAGCTGATTTTGTACCGGAATGGCGGGTAAAGTATGATTACACCTTAAAGAACCGCCGTGCTAATTTCGACTTTGTAGATATCCAGTTCACCACTGTAGCTGACTCCACTATCGAAGTGACTGACAGCGAGCTGAAAGCTTACTATAACAAACACAAAAACAAATTCAAGCAGAACGAATCTACCCGGGTGCTGGAATATGTAGTATTCCCATTCACCCCGACTGCTTCCGACAGCGCTGAAATCATGGGCAAACTGCGGGAAGACATGGCGAAACTGGCAACTGCCAAGAGCGACTCCGCCTTCATCGCCGTGCGTTCTGAAGATCCGGAGCGCATTACCCGTGCTTTCCAGACAAGGACCTATTTCTACGAATCAGGTATTGACAGCAGCATTGTCGATTCCCTGTTCAATGCTGCTGCCGGCAGTGTGGTCGGTCCATACGAAAAACCAAATTTCTATACTGCCACGCTTATCAAGGAAAGAGTACTGATGCCCGATTCTGCAGATGCACGTCATATCCTCGTTTCCAACCAGATTCGCAGTATGGACAGCGCGCGGTTGCTGGCCGACAGCATCCTTACTGCCATCAAAGGCGGAGCTGATTTCACAGCGCTGGCACAGCAGTACAGTGAAGATCCGGGTTCTGCGAGCACCGGTGGAGAGCTGGGCTGGTCTACTCCTCAAACCGACTATGTGAAGCCTTTCAAAGATTTCATTTTCCGCAACGGTCAGGTGGGTGTCCCCTCTTTGGTGGGAACAGCTTACGGCTTCCACATCATTGAAATCAAGGAACTGAAAGGACGCAGCGAATACCTGCTGGCGTATAACCTGAGCCGCTTCATCGATGCCAGCTCTGCAACGGCCGATTCTATCGACCGCATTGCCAATGAATTCTTCAATACTTACACTACACTGGAAGATCTCGCAGCCGGTGCTGCCGAGAAAGGCTATGTGGTGCGCACCACGCCTCCTTTTGGTCTGAACCAGTACGATATCCCCGGCTTAGCCGAATCGCGCAACATGATTACCTGGGCCTTCGGTGCTGCTACCGGTGAGTTCAACTACTTCAACACCTTTAGCGACCGCATCATCATTGCCGCCGTGCAAAGCAGTCGCGACAAGGGTATAGCCTCTTTGGAAGACGTAGAAGACCAGGTACGCGTAGAAGTGATACGGGAAAAGAAAGGCGTTATGCTGGCTGCTAAGCTGGAAGCTGCAGCTGCGGGTGGAAAAGACCTGAACACCATTGCCTCCTCCGTTCAATCGGCGGTGAAGAGCTCCACGAATGCGAGCCTGGGTACGCCTTATGCACCCGGTATCGGTCTGGAACCTGCTGTGGTAGGTCAGGTGATGGCGACTGCGCAAGATGGAACTACCGGTGTTATTGCCGGTAACAGGGCTGCTTATATTGCCCGTGTAACTGCTATTACCGAGCCGCCTGCTGATGCTGACCTCACGCAGTCGCGCACGCAAATGACTTACGGTTTCAGGAACAAGGTAAACCAGCAATCTATCCTGGGCAACCTGACCGATAAGGCAGATATTGAAGACAATCGTTTCCAGTACGGCTACTGATCAAACTTTTTTGATCCTGTATCCGTTGAACCCTAAGATATGGAGATCGTCAATAAAGTCGCGCAAAGCGGTATCATCACCATCAATCTGGAACACTACTATCCGGAGGGAGGTGTTACACCCTTTGATCTGAAGGATTTTTTATTCAAGGGATTAATACTCCGGGAAAAAGACTTCAGGGAAGGGCTGGCTGCTGTTGACTGGCAGCAATACGAGCGGAAAGTGCTGGCCATTTACTGCTCTGCAGATGCCATTATTCCCCAGTGGGCCTACATGCTGGTAGCGGTGTATGCCGCGCCGCACGTGCAATCGCTGTTTTTCGGCACGCCCGAAACAGTGTTAGGCAAATACTACGACCAGGTGGTTGACAACCTCGATACATCGGCATGGGAAGGCCAGCGCATCGTTATCAAAGGATGCAGCGACAAGCCCGTTCCTGCAGATGCCTATGTGGCGTTAACACGCAAACTTCGTCCCCTCGCGCAGAGTATTATGTACGGAGAACCCTGTTCTACCGTTCCATTGTACAAACGCAAAGCAACGAAGTGAGACAATT
>ERZ888423.1408-NODE-1408-length-20742-cov-11.073379_pt1 | contig 20742 bp, 23 predicted proteins | sample MGYA00520523_ERZ888423 | MGnify/ENA primary metagenome ERZ888423 (study PRJEB32303, sample SAMEA104408611) | aquatic metagenome | biome: Brackish water; feature: Pelagic; material: water | place: Baltic Sea | collected 2014-06-08T10:24:00 | depth 30,27 m ...
CTGTATATTTTTGAATAAGTAGGTTTCATGATTGTTGTTTTTTAATTACATTAAAATCTTCTTACATGTAATAAGATTTCAATTCATTCAAATTTAAAGATTTTAAAGCAAGAATTTCAAAATATGTATTTTAATTTATAACATAACTTCAAAAATTATTGAAAAATATTATTGAACCCTTAGGGTGTTATTAATTTTTGACAATAATTTTTTGTCAGTTCGATTTTCCATAGAAAATCTTATCGAGAACAGAAAAATTAGTGTTAAAAATGACTCATGATACATTTTTTTTTCCGTTTTACTTCACAAAAAACGCTCGAATGAATGTTTTTAATAATTACACCCACGGGTTAGTAGATTATTTATCCTAATTCTCATCTACTTTAAAGTCAAAACTTTTTAAACAAAATGCAAAAACCCGCAAAAAGCGGGCTTTTGTAATATATTTAAAAGAAAAATTACTTTTCTTTAGCAGCTTCAGCAGCTTTCTTAGCTTCTTTTTTTAATTTCATGTTTTCCCAAATAGTTCCGCCAATCCAATAAGGAACTACAAATGTTAATAAAAATAATAACAACCAAAAACCAGCTGTAAAAATAAACATGAACAAAACTAATCCTGAAAATTGTGAAAAATCTAACATTGTATTCTATTTGACTATTTTGTATATTAATAACGCAAAAATAAAAATATATTTTCAACTATTACAATCAAAATCATTAATTTTCTCTTAAAAAGCTTTTTTTTTATTTCATTTTAAAAATGTAACCAAAAAAAATATAACAGTTTTAAGACTTTCCTAGCTCCTTTTCTCTTTGTTTTTGTAAATTTGTATCTCGAAAAAATTTCATAAAAATGACACAATACAGAATCGAAAAAGACACAATGGGCAACGTAAATGTTCCTGCTGATAAATATTGGGGCGCACAAACTGAGCGTTCACGAAATAACTTTAAAATAGGCCCATCTGCTTCTATGCCGCTTGAAATCGTTTACGGTTTTGCTATCTTGAAAAAAGCAGCAGCGTATGCTAATTGTGATTTAAACGTATTGTCTTCAGAGAAAAGAGATTTGATTGCCAAAGTTTGTGATGAAATTTTAGAAGGAAAATTAGATGATCAATTTCCATTGGTTATTTGGCAAACTGGTTCTGGAACACAATCAAATATGAATGTTAATGAGGTGATTGCTAACAGAGCTCAAGAACTTGCTGGAAGAAAAATTGGTGAAGGCGAAAAAGCGATTCAACCAAATGATGATGTGAACAAATCTCAATCTTCAAATGACACTTTTCCAACAGGAATGCATATTGCAGCATTCAAAAAAATCGTAGAAACCACCATTCCTGGAATTGAACAATTACGAAATACCTTACAAGCAAAATCTGAAGCTTTTAAAACCGTTGTTAAAATTGGAAGAACACATTTAATGGATGCAACTCCACTGACTTTAGGGCAAGAGTTTTCAGGATATGTAGCACAATTAAACTTCGGATTGAAAGCGTTGAAAAACACGTTAGCGCATTTATCTGAATTGGCTTTGGGTGGAACTGCTGTTGGAACAGGATTAAATACGCCTGCTGGTTATGACGTTTTGGTCGCTAAATACATTGCAGAATTTTCTGGAATGCCTTTTATCACCGCTAAAAATAAATTTGAAGCATTGGCTGCTCATGATGCATTAGTAGAAACTCATGGCGCTTTAAAACAAATTGCTGTTTCTTTAAATAAAATTGCGAATGATATTCGAATGATGACTTCAGGTCCTCGTTCTGGAATTGGCGAAATTATCATTCCTGCAAATGAACCAGGTTCGTCAATCATGCCCGGAAAAGTAAATCCTACACAATGTGAAGCTATGACCATGGTGTGTGCACAAGTAATGGGAAATGATGTTGCAGTGACAATTGGTGGCACACAAGGACATTATGAATTAAATGTTTTCAAACCAATGATGGCCGCAAATGTGCTACAATCTGCGCAATTATTAGGAGATGCTTGTGTTTCTTTTGATGAAAATTGTGCCATCGGAATTGAACCAAATTACACAAGAATCAAAGAATTATTGAATAATTCATTGATGTTGGTGACTGCTTTGAACATAAAAATTGGCTATTACAAAGCTGCTGAAATTGCAAATACTGCTCACGAAAACGGAACTACTTTGAAAGAGGAAGCAGTACGTTTGGGCTATGTAACTCCAGAAGAATATGATGCTTGGGTAAAACCAGAAGAAATGATTGGGAGTTTTAAGTAGACTTTAATCTTAAGTTTTTAGTTTTAATATAAATTAAGTTTGATATTAAAATTTCTTTTTTTTAATTAATTTTCCTAAATACTAAAAGCTAATTGCTAAAAGCCAAATGCAAATTGCTAAAAGCTAAAAAAATGACCCACGAAAGCTATATGAATGAAGCTGTAAAAGCAGCTTTAAAAGGAATGCAAAACAACGAAGGAGGTCCTTTTGGTTGTATTGTAGTGAAAGATGGAGAAATTATTGGTAGTGGAAACAACAAAGTAACCTCTACCAACGATCCAACTGCACATGCAGAAGTTACAGCCATTAGAGACGCTTGCAAAAATATTGGTTCTTTTCAGTTGGATGGTTGCATTATTTATACTTCTTGTGAGCCTTGTCCTATGTGTTTGGGAGCCATTTATTGGGCAAGACCTGACAAAGTTTTTTATGGAAGCAATCAGCAAGATGCAGCAAATATAGAGTTTGATGATGCTTTTATTTATAAAGAAATTCCGTTGCCTTATGAAAAAAGGAGTATTCCTTTCGAACAAATTGGAAGAGAAATTGCCTTAGAACCTTTCCAAAAATGGACGGAAAAGCAGGATAAAATTGAATATTGAATTTTGAACCTAAAAGTACCTTTCTTTTAGCACTTTTATGTGATGTATTTGATGTCCTGAGCACAAAAAACCGATCGCTCTGACTGACATTTTTTTCCCTGAACTCTCTCCTATTCTTAGCAACGCTAAATCCGAAAAACTTTTAAATAATAAGATAGTGCCTTGCCTTACGATTGCCATTTCCGCTAATAAATCTGTCCAATTTCTTGCATTTGCATCCACATTTGCAACAAATAAATCTTGATCAAATCCTGGTAAAGACGTTTTGTCATTTCTTGCGAAACACAAAGCTCTGTGACAAAAAACACGTTCTGTGTCAATAATATGCTGTACTACTTCTTTCACTGTCCATTTTCCAGTTTCATAAGCATAAAGCTGTTTCTTTTTGGAAAGTTCAGAGAGCGATTCCTCAAATTCTTTTTGAGAAATTTCAAGATTGGCTAAAATCGATTTCCCGTTATTTTCAATTTGTTGAATGTAATTTTTATAATATGGCGCGTATTCGTTTTCTGGAATCATACATATAGTTTTATTTTTTTCTGATGAAGAAAATATTGATTTTTTTTTAATTAAAATAGATACTATTTTTGCACTTTAAATCTGATGATTATTACACTGTTTTTCAAACTCGTTTCTCGAATTCAATTTTTAGCAACTTCCACCAATCAACATGGAGTACATTCGCCTTTTGTATTTGATTTTGTTACGAAAGGTTTGTATCAAAAATCAAAAGAATTAGCACTTAAAAATGACTTTTTAGCGGTACAAAATCTACCCAAAAAAGAAGAAAAAATCCTATCTAATATCTGTAATTATTTTAAAATTAATCAACTTTACACAAATTCTAAAGAATTAGAAAATAGTTTAGATAACAATTATAAATTATTGTATTTCAATACTATAAAAAATTTTATGTTTGACGAAGCAATTCCAAATTCATCACAAATATTCTTTGTCATTCATGGAATACATTCAAACTCTAAATCATTCCAAAAATGGAAATCAATATGCAAAAACAACCAAGCAATTGTTACTATTGATGTATTTTATTTTGGGTTGGTTTTCTTCAGAAGAAAGCAAGTCAAAGAACATTTTAAAATTCGAGTTTAATACTTTTTTAGCCAACAATCTTTGTAACTTTACTACTTTTAATTTTCAATAAAATCATTATGAAAATATATACAAAAACGGGCGATAAAGGTACTACTGCACTTTTTGGTGGCACAAGAGTTCAGAAAAATAATTTACGTATTGAAAGTTATGGCACTGTTGACGAACTCAATTCTTATATTGGTTTAATCAAAGACCAAGAAATAAGTCAAGAAATCAAACAATCTTTGTTGAAAATTCAACACGATTTGTTCACTTTGGGAGCTATGTTAGCTACACCTCCTGAAAAAGAAACTTTAGTAAATGGCAATGAACGATTGAATATCCCAAAAGTGGATGAAAAATCAATTCTTTATTTAGAAAATGAAATTGATAAAATGGATGCTGAACTTCCACAGATGACACATTTTATTTTGCCCGGTGGTCACGTTGCTGTGTCATTCTGTCACGTTGCAAGATGCGTTTGCAGACGTGCAGAACGCCTATCTGTTGCTTTAAACGAATATGAACATCTTAATAGCACCATTTTAAAATATTTAAATAGACTTTCTGACTACCTTTTTGTATTGGCACGAAAGTTGTCAAAAGAGCTTTCTGTAAAGGAAATCAAATGGATTCCTGAAAAAATTTAGCACGTTCTTTTTTTATTAATTATATTTCTTAAAAAAGACTTGCTTAATTGGTTAAAAAAATTATTTTTGTACAAAAATTAAAAGTTAAGAAATGTATTGGACATTAGAATTAGCATCTTATTTAGCAGATGCGCCTTGGCCAGCAACCAAAGATGAACTGATAGATTATGCAATTAGAACTGGTGCGCCTCTTGAGGTTGTAGAAAACCTACAAGATATCGAAGATGAAGAAGAGCCTTATGACTCTATCATTGAGATTTGGCCAGATTATCCCTCTGAAGAGGATTATCTTTGGAACGAGGATGAATATTAAAAAATAAAACAAAGTCTCTCAAGAGGCTTTTTTTTGTTTCATGATACACTAGAAAAACTTTTTTTCAAGATATTTTGTGTTGATGTATAACCATAAATTTCAATTGTCTTTTTAATTGAACTAAAACAAACAAAATGAATATTTTAAATTCAGTAATTAAGTTTTTTGTTGGAGACAAACAACAAAAGGATTTAAAAAGTTTACAACCCATAGTAAATGGTGTAAAAAAATTTGAATCCGAAATCTCTTATCTTTCAAACGATGCTTTAAGAGCAAAAACGCAAGAGTTTAAAGATAAATTAAAAGCAGCAACCAAAGATTTTGAAGACAAAATTATTGAATTAGAAGAGGAGGCAAAAAAAGCAACTATTGATCGCCAAGAAGAAATTTATACTGAAATTGATGCTTTGAAAGATACCTCTTACAAGGCTTCTGAAGAAGTTTTAATGGAAATCATGCCAGAAGCCTTTGCAGTAATCAAAGAAACTGCCATTCGTTTTGTAAAAAATGAAGAAATTGAAGTAACTGCTACTCCTTTTGACCGCGAATTATCAGCAAAAAGAGCTCATATTACTCTAAAAAATGATAAAGCGTTTTGGGCAAATTCTTGGGATGCTGCAGGAAAACCTGTGACATGGGACATGATTCATTATGACGTGCAATTAATTGGTGGATCTGTTTTACATCAGGGAAAAATTGCTGAAATGATGACTGGTGAAGGAAAAACATTGGTGTCAACACTACCTGTTTATTTGAATGCGCTTTCAGGAAAAGGAGTTCATTTAGTAACTGTCAACGATTATTTAGCAAAACGTGATAGTGCTTGGATGGGTCCAATTTTTGAGTTTCACGGACTTTCTACAGATTGTATAGATTATCATCAACCAAATTCTGACGCACGTAGAAAAGCGTACAATGCTGATATTACGTACGGAACAAATAATGAATTTGGGTTTGATTATTTGCGTGATAACATGGCAAGCTCTAAAGATGATTTGGTGCAAAGAGCGCCCAATTATGCCATTATTGATGAGGTAGATTCTGTGCTGATTGACGATGCAAGAACGCCTTTGATTATTTCTGGACCTGTGCATCAAGGTGATCGACATGAGTTCAACGAACTAAAACCTTTGGTAGCTGATTTGGTGGAATTGCAACGCAAACATTTAGTAGGTGTTTTGGCAGAATCTAAAAAATTGATTTCGGAAGGAAAAGACAAAGAAGGAGGCTTTTTATTATTGAGAGTTTATAGAGGTTTGCCTAAAAATAAAGCCTTGATTAAGTTTTTATCTCAAGAAGGTATCAAACAATTGTTGCAAAAAACCGAAAATCACTACATGCAAGATAACAACAAATTGATGCCAGAAGTGGACGAAGATTTGTGGTTTGTGGTGGAGGAGAAAAACAATCAAATTGATTTGACTGACAAAGGAATTGCGCATTTGTCAGAAATTACAAAAAATGACAACTTCTTTGTTTTGCCAGATATTGGCGTAAAAGTGGGACAAATTGACCAATCAGAAGGAAGTGCAGAAGAAAAAGCTTCTCAAAAAGAAGAATTATACCGCGATTTTAGCATCAAAAGTGAGCGAATTCACACCATGAATCAATTATTAAAAGCCTACACCGTTTTTGAAAAAGATGTGGAATATGTAGTCATGGAAAACAAAGTGATGATAGTTGATGAGCAAACTGGTCGTATCATGGATGGTCGTCGTTATTCAGACGGATTGCATCAAGCCATTGAAGCCAAAGAAAACGTAAAAATCGAAGATGCTACTCAAACTTTTGCTACTGTTACACTTCAAAATTATTTTAGAATGTACCGTAAATTAGCTGGTATGACTGGAACTGCAGTGACTGAAGCTGGCGAATTTTGGGAAATTTATAAACTAGATGTTGTTGAAATTCCGACCAACAAACCTGTTACAAGAGATGACAAAGAAGATTTGGTCTACAAAACTTCTCGTGAAAAATACAACGCAGTTATTGACGATATTGTAAAATTAGTATCCGAAAAAAGACCCGTTTTAGTGGGAACAACTTCCGTAGAAATCTCAGAATTGTTAGGAAGAATGCTACAAATGCGCAAAATCCCACACAATATTTTGAATGCAAAATTACACAAACGTGAAGCAGATATTGTGGCTGAAGCAGGAAAACCTGGCGTGGTAACCATTGCAACCAACATGGCTGGGCGTGGAACAGACATCAAGTTGACAGAAGACGTAAAAAAAGCGGGTGGTTTGGCGATTATTGGTACAGAGCGTCATGACTCAAGACGTGTTGATAGACAGTTGAGAGGACGTGCTGGACGTCAAGGAGATGTGGGTTCATCACAATTTTATGTGGCTTTGGACGACAACTTGATGCGTTTATTTGGTTCTGACAGAATTGCCAAAATGATGGACAGAATGGGATTGAAAGAAGGCGAAGTGATCCAACATTCCATGATTACCAAATCTATAGAACGTGCCCAAAAGAAAGTAGAAGAAAACAATTTTGGCATCCGTAAGCGATTGTTAGAATATGATGATATCATGAATTCTCAACGTGAATTTGTGTATAAAAGAAGACGAAATGCATTGGATGGAAAACGTCTGCAGGTTGATATTGCAAATATGATTTATGAAACTTGTGAATCGATTGTAATTAAAAACAAAGCGGTTAAAGATTTCCAGAATTTTGAGTTTGAATTGATTCGTTTTTCGTCCATGAGTTCTCCTATAACAGAGGCTGATTTTGAAAAACTATCAGAAAAAGAAATTACAGACAAATTGTATGAAATTGTAACATCGCATTACAAAACCAAGATTGAGAAAAATGCAGTTTTGGCATATCCTGTCATCAAAGGGGTGTATGAAAACGAGGGTGATCGTTACGAACGCATTGTGGTACCTTTTACAGATGGTATCAAATCATTGCAAGTAGTCACCAACTTAAAAGAAGCTTATGAAACGCAAGGAAAAAGCTTGATTACCGATTTTGAAAAAAACATCACCTTAGCCATTATTGATGAAAACTGGAAAGAGCATTTGCGCAAAATGGACGACTTAAAACAATCTGTTCAAAATGCTTCTTACGAACAAAAAGACCCATTGTTAATCTATAAATTTGAAGCTTTTGAATTGTTTAAATTGACAGTAGATGAAATCAATAAAGAAGTATTGTCATTCTTATTTAAAGGCGAATTACCAACACAAGACACCAATCAGATTTCGGAAGCGCGTCAACAAAAAAGAGAACGTTTGAATACGAGCAAAGCAGAAGTTCAAAATAGCACTGAAAAAGCCATTGCAAACTCTAGACAACAGCAACAAGCCCCTGTTGAAACGATTGTACGAGAACAACCAAAAATTGGTAGAAATGAAAAAGTAACTATCAAAAATGTGATGACTGGTGAAGAAAAAGAAGTAAAATTCAAACAAGCCATTCCATTACTAGACAGTGGCAATTGGGTGGTGAAGTAATTGTTATCCTATAAAACTTTTTTAAAATCCGTAGCGCAAATCACTGTTTTACGGATTTTTTTTATGCTTTTGAGTTTGTTGTTTTTAAATGACTGAATTTTTGGGTAGCTCACAGCATCTAGCATTGATTTATACACCCTTTTTTTCTTTATACTGTAAATCGTCAGCAATAAGCTCAGCATCTTTCAAAAAAGACACAAATAATTTAAAAAGTTGTTTGAGTGCTTTTGGATTGTCTTTACGAAAATCGCAAATCGTGAGATAATTGGGGCGTATATCTTCCAAAAGCAACTGCACTTCAATATTTCGAAAGCATTCTTTTTCAAGTCGTCTTGAACTACGAACGCCATTGAGATAGCCGTATAAATAGAGTTTAAGGAACACTTCTGTTTGAAAACTCGGTCGCCCTTCGGTTTTTAGCGTTTTAGGTTCAAAACCCACTTTTTTGAGGTTTATGAAGCTCACAAAAGCATCGATAAACCGCACGGGATTATCTGTGCTGATTTTATCTTTTAAGCTGGCCATTTGTTGCTGATTATGAGGAATTTCTTGGATATGGTGCATGTTTAAAAATACCAAAAAAATCACTTTTAAACAAACTTTTTGATATATTTGTTGAGAGGATTGTGAGGTTTTTTCACAGTCTGACGTTATCGGTAATATTTGACTTACACATCAAAAAAAGCAACAATCAAATTAAACCTTTCATAGTTTTAGCAGTGCAACGCTAAATTTAATTAAAAAAAATAAAAGTATGAATAAAATCCAAAGCTACTTTCTTGCAATTATTGCAGTTGCAACTATTTCATCTTGTAATAAAGATGACGATACAATGACTCCCACGACAGTAAACAATACTGTTCCAGAAGTTTACGCAAAAATATATGGTGCATCAAGCATTACCAATGACGGCAAATATATTACCATAAAGACTGACGGAGTACCCGACCATAAAAGTCCGTACTATCCAGTCAATAACGCTCTCTATGAAGCATACAGCGGGACAACACCTCTGGGTTTTACATTTGTACAAAATCCTAATAGGATAGCAACACAAAATTTTACTTTCAAGATTCCTTTAAATCCAGTTGTTGCTTCTAACCACATAGCTACACCATTAGGAGCGATTGGTGTTGCATTAAATGGCGTTGCGCTTTACAATCAATATGCGGGACCAAATAATCAGGTATTGACTAGGGAAATTGCGAGCTTTGATAAATATAACGGACACCCAACAGCAACAAGCCAATATCATTATCACGTAGAACCTTTGTATTTAACAACCATCAAATATACAAAGTCGGGTTTAATGGGTTTTTTGTTAGATGGCTTCCCTGTATATGGTCCGCACGAAGAAAACGGAACTACTGTAATCAGCAGTGATTTAGATATTTATCATGGACACACACACGCCACGTTAGATTTTCCTAATGGAATTTATCATTATCATTTTACAGCAGATGCACCTTATCTGAACGGAAACGGCTACTACGGAACACCTGGAACAGTTACCCGATAATGAAGACGATTATTTATGTTAATTTACTTCTTTTGCTTTGTTCTTGTTCAGATAGCAAAACAAAAGAAGTTTTATTACCAAACCAAAGCATTCCCAAAGTTTATGTGCTAAAATCTTCCTCAAATATTTCATTTAAAAGTGATACAATTTTGTTAAATCATAACAAATATTCAGGCTACTTGTATGAATTAAATCCTGTGAATAGAGACACCATTTTGTTGGAAGCCTATTCTGGTGGCTTACAAAATGGCGTTTCTAAAAAATGGTATGCCACAAAAAAAATAATGGAACAACGAAATTATCTCAATGGAAGAAAGAATGGAAAACAGATAGCATACTGGGAAAATGGCAACAAAAAATTTGAGTTTATAGCCAAAGATGATGCCTACGAGGGAGAAATGAAAGAATGGAATATTGAAGGCAAATTAATTCATTTAGCCAACTTTAAAAATGGACAAGAAAACGGAACACAAAAAATGTGGTATGACAATGGTAAAATTAGAGCCAATTATGTAATAATTGACGGAAAAAGATATGGATTGTTAGGAACTAAAAATTGTAGAAATGTATCGGATAGCATATTTGTTGTTAAGTAGTTTTTTATTAGTATGTTGTAACCAAAGCGGGAAAGAAAAAATTGCTTTACCCTATTACAATGAACCCACATTTACACCGATTTTTGTAACCAAAAAGTCTGAGGTGGATAGAAAAATTACTCATAAAATTGATAATTTTTCACTTTTAAATCAAGACAGCGTTTTAATCAACCAGAAAACAGTTGAAGGTAAAATTCATATCGCTAATTTTATTTTCACTTCTTGCGGTAGTATTTGTCCAACAATGACAAAGAATTTAAAAATTGTAAGCGACAACTTATCAACCGACAAAAGCATTGTTTTTTTATCTTACTCTGTAACGCCTTGGATAGACAAACCGCACATTCTAAAAAGATACAAAAAACAAAACGAAATTGAAAATCAGAGTTGGTATTTCTTAACAGGAAACAAAGCAGACATATACAAATTAGCAAGACAATCTTATTTTGCCGAAGAAGATATAGGATTTAGTAAAGATAGTACCGAATTTTTACACACAGAGCATTTTGTTTTGGTGGACAAGACCAAACGCATTCGTGGTATCTATAACGGAACACTAACTTTGGAGATGCAGCAGTTAATTGAGGATATTAAAATCTTAAAAACTGAACAATGAGAAAATACTACCGCTAACATTATGTTTGCGAAAAGGCGGGCTAATGTGCGTAATTTAGACTTTTATACTTTCTATAAACTTTTTGCGTAGGGCAAGGAATGTGCTATCAATCCCCGCCTTCGCAAACATTTTTCCTTTGTGCAACATACCAAAAGCCCACCGCGCAAATGGCACATTTGGTTTTTGCCGACACGCAATGCTAACGTTGAAAAAACAAAAGAGCCTGTTCTTCCCGCCCACAAAATATTATTAATAAATAAAGAGTTTTAAATTTTGATACCCCAGAATTGTTTGACAAATTTGTCAAGAAATAATTTTCTAAAGAGATATGGAAACGTTTGGAGAATACATAAGGGTTTTAAGAGAAGAGCATGAAATGCCTTTAAGGAAACTTGTCGCATTTCTTGACATTGATCAATCAACATTGAGCAAAATTGAAAGAAATGAAAGACATCCAGTAAAAGACATGGTTTCCAAATTATCAGAAACATTTCAACTAGGATTGCGCTCGTACTTACTTAGTTAGCAACACTTTGAAAAACGGTCTTACAAAGAGCTAAAATTAATAAGCAAAAAGTTACGAATTTTACGTTAGCCTTCGTACTGAAGTTTCTGTGGTATATGAGAGATTGCACCCAACGGGTTAATATAAATAAGATTCCTAATGGTGTTAGTTTTCTAATTATAAGCTATCGAAATTTAGAAATCTTGCTTTAGCATTTAGAAATCTTACCTTAGCATATATAAAAAAAATCTTTTACAACTAAAATAGTAAAACCAATTGTAACTTTTGAATTCGAAACTTTGTATTTTAAACCTCAACAGGCTTTCCGCCCCAAGTTCCGAGGAATTTATAGGGAACAAATCGTGCGAATAGTTCTTCCTGATACCAGTTAAGTTTTCGGGTCAATAAGACTACTTCTTTGTGCTTTGGATTTTTGTAGGCATAGTCCATCATTTCTGATTGGGTTTTCCAAATACTGATGGTCGCTTGCTGAATCAAAGGCCATTCTCCTACTCCAATAGACAATACCAATCCATCATAGCCCTCCAAACTTTGACTTACAGTGCCCACTTTACTCCAAAAAGACCACAATTTTCGGAAACGAATGCGTGCTCTTGTCAAGACCACAACAGGTTTATCTTTGGCTAAAGTGGCTGTTTTTTGAAAAGGTTGTGCGCCATCCCAAAAACCATGCGCTTCAGCGGAATTCAAATAAGCAGTAACATGTTCACTACTTCGTTTTTGGTAGTTTTTGAAAAAAGTATTTTCTTCGAAAAAAGTGGTTGCAAATGCTTCTGACTCCCAAACACAGAAAAGGACATAAGTGCCAAAATTCGGAATGGCACTAAAACCATTCTCTGCTCCTGAACCTAAAATCTTATAAAATTTCAGTCCAGTAACCTGCTTCATTCCACAATGACCCAATTGCATTTGAGTAAACGCCCAAAATTTATTAGAAAATGTTGCTACTTTAAAAAAAGTACTGGTGGTTATTTGACTCATCGAGTTGGTTGGTGGTTTTGGTTTTGGTTAGAGGTTAGAGGTTAGATATTAGAAGTTACTCTTTATTCTCTTTTCTTTTATCTTTTCCTCTTTTTGCCTTAGTCTTTTTCTTAGTTTTAGTCTTAGTCCTTCTGCCTGCAACTTACTCAAACTTCGTTTCCAATTTTAGATAATCTAAAAACTCACTTTTGGTGGCAGCTTCTTTGAATTTTCCTCCAAATTCAGCAGTTACAGTGCTACTTTCAATGTCTTTTATTCCTCGAGAATTTACACACAAATGCTTTGCATCAATCACACAAGCTACATCTTGAGTATCTAATACTTCTTGCATGGCTTGTACCACTTGCATCGTTAAACGCTCTTGCACTTGAGGTCTTTTGGAAAAATAATCTACAATTCTGTTTATTTTTGACAAACCAATGACTCTTCCATTAGAAATATATGCCACATATGCACGTCCAATAATAGGCAATAAATGATGTTCGCAAGTAGAATACACGACAATATTTTTTTCTACCAACATTTCACCATAATTATAGTTATTTTTAAATGTGGATGGTTTTGGTTTATTTTTAGGATTCAATCCCATAAAAAGCTCATTTACAAACGCTTTTGCCACTCTTCTTGGAGTTCCTTGAAGACTATCGTCTGTCAAATCCATTCCCAAAGTGTATAAAATATCTTTCACACTTTCTTGGATTTTATCTATTTTTTCTTGGTCAGAGAGATCAAAAGCATCAGCCCTAATTGGATTTTGAGCTGAAGTTCCAATGTGATTTTCCCCTATTTCGTTGATGGTTTCATCGTTCATGTTAGTTCGCAATTCAAACATTTCATTATCTAATTTAGAAATGCAAATTTAAGACTTTATTTATTTACTAAATCAAATAATTCAGATAAAGAACAAATAGTCTGTTCGCCAGAAATCATATTTTTTAATGTAAAAACTTGTTGTGCTACTTCTTGAGAACCTATAATGACCACAAAAGGAATTTCGCGTTTGTCAGCATAATTCAGTTGTTTTTTTAGTTTTGCAGCCTCTGGATATAATTCTGATTTAACTCCTTTTTTTCTCAATACAGTAATGGCTTTCATGCAATAGAACGCTTCTTGATTACCAAAATTTAAAAACAATACTTTTGGTTTTGGCAAAGCTACTTTTTTAAATAAATTCAGTTCTTCTAAAACCAAATAAATTCGATCCAATCCAAAGGAAATTCCAACTCCAGAAACATCTTTTAATCCGAAAATCCCTGTCAAATCATCATATCTTCCTCCACCACCAATTGAACCCATGCTTACGGATTTAGGAGCAGCAACCTCAAAAATAGCACCTGTATAATAGTTTAAACCTCTGGCTAAAGTAATATCTAATTCTAAATCAGTAGCTTGCAAACCCAATTCATTGATGGCATTAATGACAAATCGCAATTCTTCTAAACCTTTTTTACCTTGTTCTGAGGTGATTAAAAGGTTTTCTAAGGTTGATATTTTATCCAAATTATCGCCAGAAAATTCAAACAAAGGTTGCACTTTTTCGATGGCCTCTTGCGAAATTCCTTTAGAAATCATTTCTTTTTCAACACCTTCTTTGCCAATTTTATAGAGTTTGTCTAAAGCGACTGTAAAATCAATCTGTTTGTCTGATGCACCAATCACTTCCGCGATTCCAGAAAGGATTTTGCGATTATTAATTTTAATGGTAGTTCCTTTCAAACCTAAATTTAAAAAAATGGTGTCATACAATTTGATAAAATCAATTTCTTGCCACAAAGAATTGCTTCCAACCACATCAGCATCACACTGATAAAACTCTCTAAAACGTCCTTTTTGAGGACGATCTGCACGCCAAACTGGCTGAATTTGATAGCGTTTGAAAGGAAACGTAATATCATTTTGATGTTGCACTACATATCTTGCAAAAGGCACTGTCAAGTCATAACGCAATGCTTTTTCAGAAATTTGTGGAGTGAGTTTTAGACTGTTTTTATCTGACAAAAATTGCTCAGTTGCTTTATCTAAAAAATCTCCAGAATTCAAAATCTTAAAAATCAATCGATCACCTTCTTCCCCATATTTGCCCATCAAGGTTTCTGAATTTTCAAAACTTGGCGTTTCAATTGGCTGAAATCCGAAGTTTTCAAAAGCAGTTTTAATGGTATTGATAATATACGTTCTTTTAGCAACTTCTGTTGGTGAAAAATCTCTTGTTCCTTTTGGAATGCTTGGTTTCATGAATCAGTTTTTAGTCTTTAGTTTTTAGTCTTTAGTTAAATACGCTAAACTAAACACTTTCAAATTTCTGTTTTAAATTAATTATTTACTTTAAAAATCGTGCTTTTATTCATTTCAAAAATATCAAATTAGCTGAGTTTCAATTTAAATTATTGATAAATTGGTACATTAATTCATCGATACATTAACTCTGCAAATATCGTTAAAACCTAAATATTCTCAAGTCGTTTTTTGGTTTTATTTTGCCATTTCAGTGAATACAAAGAAGCATTCAATTCAAACCCTAACAAGAGAATAATGGCGTTTAACCAAATGAACAACATCAATATTAAAAGCGTTCCTATTGAGCCATATAATTGATTGTATTGCGCAAATGTCAGTACATAAATTCCAAATAAATAAAAGGAAAATAACGAAAGAACAGTTGTCAAAATAGCACCTGCTGAAAAGAATTTAGTCTCTTTTCCTTGCTTGGTTCCATAGCGAAATAAAAGCGCAACTAGTGTATAAATCATGAACAAAAACAACATGTTTTTACCATAATAAAATAGGTTTAAATCATCTGTATTTAGCCAACCTTTATAATTAATTTTTATAAGTGCCACTTGATATAAAATGGTTAATGTGATGGTTATTATCAAAAAAAATGACATCAACAAAGAAACACCTAAAGACACAAAATACGTTCTAAAAACGTTTCTAAACTCTTTAATATGATAGGAATATTCAAATCCACCAAAAATAGCATTGACGCCATTTGTCATTAAAAAAATAGACAAAATAAATCCGAAAGACAATAATCCTCCATACTGATTATTAATAATATCGCCCAAAACAACTTGAACTGCTTCAAAGGTTTTTGGGGGCAATACACCTCTAATAAAAGTAAATAATTCCCCTTGAAAACTATCAATAGGAATGTAGGAAATAAGCGTTAAAATGAACAGGAAAAAAGGAAAAATCGCCATAAAAAAACTAAACGCAATACCTCCTGCTCTTGACGTAAGTGCACCTTTGATGATGCCAATCACATACAATTCAAGAACATCATATAAAGACATACCTTCCAATCTTGGAATCTTTATTTTTTTCCCAAACTTCACAATCCAGTTGAGAATTGGTATTTTTAAGAGTTGTTCTTCTACTTCTTTTGACATTTTTTTTAAGTTATATTTTCACAAATTGGCAAAGTTGCAAAGAAATTATTAGCAACTTTTATTTACTTTATATTTCATCTCTAATTCTTTATAATTGTTTGATTGAAATTTAGTCATCTTTTTTTACTTTTAGACTCCTTATCAAGCTTGACAACATTTGTTCAATTTTTTTTGTTGATGTAAATAAATCTTCAAATTCAACTTTATCAATAAAATTTAAATTATAGGATACCTCTTTTTGAGTTTATATTTTAAAAAGTGATAATATTGAAATATTTAAAAATCGAATAAAATCGTTTAAGCCATTTCATCTAAAACCCTCAGCAATATTAATGAGTATTGAAACTGCACTCCTGCTCATTTGAGAACTTAAACCAAATAATTATTCTTTTGGATATTCCTTTATAACCTTATAAATTTCAGTAACCAAAAGCATTGATTTTTGCTAAACTAATAATTATTTAAATGTTTTTCATAGCAAATTTTATTCTATTTCAATTCTTACACACTTTACTACTTTGCCACTTTGCCACTCTAAAAAGCTTTCAAACTCAAATCAATATTATACACAGAATGGGTTAAAGCGCCAGATGAAATATAATCCACACCGCAATCTGCATATGTTCTTATGGTGTTTTCGTTGATGCCTCCTGAGGATTCTGTCAAACATTTATTGCCAATCAAATCCACTGCTTTTCTGGTATCTTCGAAACTAAAATTATCTATAAGAATTCTACAAATGCCTTCGTGAGTTAGAATTTCTTGAATTTCTTCCAGATTTCTAGCTTCTACAATGATTTTTAAATCGAGATTGTTTACTTTTAAATATGCCTTTGTTTTGTTAATCGCTGCCGAAATTCCACCTGAAAAATCAATATGATTGTCTTTTAGCATGATCATGTCATGTAAGGCAAATCTGTGGTTTTCTCCTCCTCCAATTGTTACAGCCCATTTTTCGAGTGCACGAATGCCTGGAGTCGTTTTTCTAGTGTCTAAAATTTTAGTATTTGTACCTTTTAATAAATCTACAAACTGACCTGTTTTGGTAGCAATTGCACTCATTCTTTGCATGGCATTGAGCACCAAACGTTCTGATTTTAAGATGGATTGTGAACTTCCATATACATGAAAAACATTATCGCCAAAAGCTACTTTTTGACCATCATTGATAAACGTTTCTACTATTAAATTGGCATCTACATATTCGAAAACTTGTTTTGCAAAGGCAACACCTGCAATGATTCCTGAATCTTTCACCAGCAATTTTGCTTTGCCTGTGGCTTCTTTTGGAATGCAAGAAAGTGAACTGTGATCACCATCACCAACATCTTCTCTGATGGCATTTTCGATAATCAAGGCTATTTCTTTATCAAATTGACCTTTTGAAATCATATAATTTTGTTTGTTCGAGGTAAAAATACAAATTCATATGGCATAATTAGTAATTTTGCGATATGAAAATCAAATTGCTTGCCATCGGGAAAACAGACAACAAAGCCTTGCAATCTTTGATGGAAGAATACCAACAACGATTAAAACACTATATCAAATTTGAGTTTGAAGTAATTCAAGACATCAAAAATGCAAAGAATTTAAGCGAATCACAACAAAAAGTAAAAGAAGGCGAACTCATTCTCAGCAAATTACAACCTACAGATGAATTGATTTTGTTGGATGAAAATGGCAGTCAATTTAAATCTGTTGAATTTTCTAATTTTTTACAAAAAAAAATGAATGCAGGCGCCAAACAATTGGTCTTGATAATTGGTGGTCCTTATGGTTTTTCGGATGCAGTCTATACAAAAGCAAGTGGTAAAATTTCTCTATCAAAAATGACTTTTTCGCATCAAATGATTCGAGTTTTTGTGATTGAACAATTGTATAGAGCATTTACTATTTTAAAAAATGAGCCTTATCATCATCAATAAGATAATGTTTCAATGTAAAAATGTATTAATGTAACAATAGAAACAACAGATACCCTTAAAAATTTGTTTAGTTTTGCCTTTTAAAAAATAATAGATGACTCTGGTTTTTGCTACCAACAATGCCCACAAACTGAAAGAAGTGCAAGAAATGTTGCCAAACTCGATACAATTAGTGAGTTTAAAAGACATTAATTGTGAGGAGGAGATTGAAGAAACAGCCACAACTTTGGAAGGAAATGCCGCTTTAAAAGCTAATTTTATAACTCAAAAATATGGGATGAATTGTTTTGGTGATGATACTGGCTTGGAAGTAGCAACTTTGAAAGGAAAACCAGGAGTATATTCAGCAAGATATGCTGGAGAGCCAAGAAATGCTGAAAATAATATGAAAAAATTGCTTTCTGAAGTGGTTGGTGTTAAGAATAGAAATGCACAATTCAGAACTGTGATTTGTCTCAATTTAGATGGAATTCAGTATTTTTTTGAAGGTATTTGTAAAGGAATAATCCTCGCTAAAAAAAAAGGCACCCAAGGTTTTGGATACGATCCAGTTTTTCAACCAACTGGATTTAAACAATCTTTTGCGGAAATGACTTCAGAAGACAAAAATCGTATTTCCCATAGAGGTTTGGCTATTGAAAAATTAGTTGCTTTTTTAAATGAATATGTAGCATAAAAAAGTAAAAATTAAAAAAATTGAATACCATTGAACTCATAATATGAATAACCCATCTTACAAAAAAAACTTTTTAATACTCTCAGTTTTAGGGATCGTATCATTTTTTTTAAACATCAGTTTGGGCTCTGTTATGATTCCAATTCAGGATATTATAGCTGTTCTTTTTGGCAAAAATGCTAGTAAAGAAAGTTGGGAAATAATTGTGTTGAATTTCCGAATTCCGAAAGCAATTACTGCTGTGATGGTTGGCTCAGGACTTTCTGTGAGTGGTTTGTTGATGCAAACCTTGTTCAGAAATCCGTTAGCAGGTCCTTTTGTACTGGGAATTTCCTCAGGCGCAAGTTTGGGTGTTGCTTTTTTATTGTTGAGTGCTAGTTTGTTTGGAGGATTTTTGGCTTCATCAGCCATTACACATTGGACATTACCAATTGCTGCAAGTTTAGGCGCATTTTTAGTATTATCAGCAGTAATTTTCGCAGCCAATAGTGTGAGAAATACAATGTCTATTTTGATTATTGGATTGATGTTTGGCAGTTTTGCATCCGCTATTATCAATGTGTTATCTTATTTTAGTGAAGCTACCCAATTGCAACAATTCTTGTTTTGGAGTTTTGGTAGTTTGGGCAATTTAAGTTGGAATGAACTCCTTGTTTTTGGTATTTTTTATACTGTTGGTATGTGTGCCATTTTTTCGATTATCAAACCCTTAAATAGTTTGCTTTTAGGCGAAAACTACGCTAAGAGTTTGGGAATTCAGATTCAAAAAAGCAGAAATATAATTTTATTGATTACCAGTTTATTAACAGGAGTTATCACCGCTTTTTCAGGTCCAATAGCTTTTGTAGGATTGGCAGTCCCTCACCTAGCACGTTTATTTTTTGGAACCTCAAACCACAAAACTTTGTTGCCTGCAACAGCGTTGATTGGTGCCATTGTGTTGCTTATTTGTGATGTGATTGCCCAATTGCCAACAAGCGAATATACCCTGCCTATCAATGCGATTACCTCACTTTTTGGTGCACCTATAGTAATTTGGTTGCTCATCAGAAAAAAGAAACTCGTAGTTTAATTTTGGATATATTGTTATGAAAAACAACATTTTACATACCGAAAATCTTAGCATTGGCTACGCTTCAAAAAAGACACAAACTGTTGTGAGCGAAAACATCAACTTTAATATTCAAAAAGGAACATTTGTGACGCTTCTTGGCAAAAATGGTATTGGAAAATCGACCTTACTACGCACGCTTTCCAACATTCAACAACCTTTAAAAGGGAGTGTTTTTATCCAACAAAAGGCGTTAAAAAGTTATACAAATAAGAGTTTGGCAACTTGTGTAAGTTTAGTGCTTACAGAACCATTGCCCGAAAGTCAACTTACTGTTTTCGAATTGATTGCACTTGGAAGACAGCCTTATACAAATTGGGTTGATACATTATCTGAAACCGACATTACTAGTATAGATAACGCCATGCAACTCACTGAAATTCAACATTTAAAACACAATCATTTTTATGAATTGAGTGATGGACAATTGCAACGTGTTTTTATTGCTCGTGCTTTGGCTCAAGATACGCCTTTGATTATACTTGATGAACCCACTGCACACTTGGATTTACACCATACTTTAAAGATTTTTAAAGTATTGAAAAAATTGGTGGCTGAAACTTCAAAAACCATTCTCATTTCAACACATGAAGTGAATTTAGCAATCAAATTTTCGGACGAAATAGCCCTGATGACCGAAAATGAATTTCATACAGGCACTCCACAACAATTGATTAATAAAAGTATGTTTGACAAGTTATTTCCTGATGAAATGATTCGTTTTGACAAAACTTTACAACAATTTGTCATGAAATAATATTTGTAAACCGTTAGTCAGAATTATTTAAATTCAATTCTTACTTTTTCCTTTTTTTGAAACTACTTTTCAAAGCATAAAACTCCCCAAGAATTTGGTCCTTTTTTGTTAGTTGCTTAAAGGTCAGGTAATTCAAACTTTGCAAACTGCCATTTTCCAAAATTTAAAAATTAGAACAACCATAATAATAAAAGGATATCTAAAATTATTCATATCGAAAACGGTTTTTTACTAAATATTATTAAATTTAGCTTGAATT